>WSSedB1CaDRAFT_10000080_pt1 | contig 48030 bp, 58 predicted proteins | sample WetSurSB1Cattail_FD_9460 | JGI IMG/M metagenome (IMG submission 9460)
TAAAGCAGGTAAAGTTGAGTATCGTACAGATAAAGCTGGGAATGTTCATGTTCCAATCGGCAAAGCGTCGTTTGATTCGGTGAAGTTACTTGGTAATTTCCAGACATTGATTGATACTTTAAATAAGGTAAGACCAGCAGCTGCTAAAGGTCAATACATGCGCTCAGTTACAATCAGTGCGACAATGGGGCCTGGCATTGCGATTAATGCGTTAAAAGCATCCGGCAAAACAGAATAATTAATAAAATTTTTATTGGGCTGTAGACAGCAGGTATGATATCTATCATTGAAAGGGAAACCGCCTGCCGAAGTCGGAGTTTTAGCGTGGTTCATACCTCGCGGCCTCTGGTCTTTCAGCCGGAGGCCGTTTTTATTTGTCTTACGTATGAGAGGAGGTGTATTTCATGGCTATAACTTCAGCAAAACAAGCAATTGTCGCTGATCTAAAGGAAAAACTTATAAATGCAAAAGGCGCTGTTGTAACAAGCTATAAAGGCTTAAATGTTGCTCAGGATACGCAGCTTCGCCGTAAATTGCGTGAAGCAGGTGTTTCTTATCATGTAGTAAAAAACACGCTGACACGTATTGCTGCTAAAGAAGCTGGTTTTGATGAACTCGCAAAACATTTGGAAGGAACGACTGCTCTTGCAATATCAAATGATGATGCAGTTTCTCCTGCAAAAGTGATTTATGAGTTTATAAAAAAGAACAAACTTGAAGAAACAGAAATTCTTACTATTAAAGCTGGGCTTGTAGATGGACAGGTAATTAATGTCGAAGACGTTAAAGAACTTGCTTCTCTGCCATCCCGCGAAGTCCTTATTGCCAAAATTCTTGGCAGTATGCAGGCTCCTGTTTCAAATACGGTTAACGTATTGCAGGGTGTTATCCGCAAGGCCGTTTATGTGTTTGATGCAGTTCGTCAGCAAAAAGAGTCTGCTTAATGAACTTTTTGCTTAAATAAAAAATGAATGAAAATTTTGGAGGTATTTATAATGACTAAAGAAGAAATCATGGAAGCAATTGAAGGCATGACTGTCCTCGAATTGTCGGAACTTGTAAAAGCTATGGAAGAAAAATTTGGCGTATCTGCAGCTGCTCCAGTAGCTGTTGCTGCTGCTGCTGGTGCTGTTGCTGCTGGTGAAGAACAGACTGAATTTGATGTCATTCTTACTGGTGCTGGTTCAAGCAAGATTGGTGTTATCAAGGTTGTTCGTGAAGTAACTGGTCTCGGACTCAAAGAAGCTAAGGCTGTTGTTGATGGTGCTCCGGCTCCTGTCAAAGAAAAAATTTCCAAGGCAGATGCAGATGCACTCAAAGCTAAATTAGAAGAAGCTGGCGCAACTGTAGAAGTTAAGTAATTTAGCTTTTTCAATGCTATAGTAGATAAAATTAAAGGGTGCCTTTTGGGGTACTCTTTAATTTTTATTATAAAATGAGAAATATTTATTTGACATTTATACAAAAATGTGATAGTATTTCTAACTACAGAATGTGTAATAATTCTCGATTGCACAAGGATGCGACTGACTATCGCATATGATGTAAATGGATAGTGACATACAGAAAAAAATGTACAATGAAATAAGACGGAGAGATGGAAGCAAGGTGTTGAAGAGAAGAAGGACCTTGCCTTTTTAATGTTTCATCATTCCGTTTATTTGTGTGTACTTCTGTTTGTTTGAGTCAAATTGGGCTAAGGGGTGAAGGATTTAATGTTTAATCCTGTTCCGGTGGGCAAAAGAACCAGGTATAGCTATGCCAAAATTAAGGAAGTCATGGATATGCCACATCTTCTGGATATCCAAAGAAACTCCTATGAGTGGTTTTTAAAGGAAGGTCTACAGGAGATTTTTCATGATATCTCACCAATACAAGATTTCACAGGAAATCCTTGTATTATCTTTTGAAAACTTTATGTTGGGTGATCCGAAGTATGATATTGATGAATGTAAAGAACGTGATGTCACGCTTGCTGCACCACTTCGGGTAAATGTTCGTCTTATTAATCGTGAAACAGGCGAGATTAAAGAGCAGGAAGTATTTATGGGTGATTTCCCGCTTATGACAGAAACAGGTACGTTCATTATTAATGGTGCAGAACGTGTTATTGTAAGTCAGCTTGTACGTTCTCCAGGTGCATATTATGGAGAGACAATTGATCCTACTGGTAAAAAACTATATAATGCTACTGTAATTCCAAATCGAGGCGCATGGATCGAATTAGAGACCGATGCAAATGATGTGATTTCTGTAAGAATTGATAGGACTCGTAAGCTACCCGTAACGGTACTTATTCGCGCTTTAGGGTATGGATCTAATGCGGCTATTGCAGACTTATTTGATGATGATGCTCGGATAAGAACAACTATGGAACGTGATAATACGGATTCCAAAGAAGAGGCACTTGTAGAAATTTATAAGAGACTTCGTCCGGGAGAACCTCCTACTGTGGATAATGCACAGCAGTTGTTGAATTCTTTATTCTTTGATTCGAAACGTTATGACCTCGCGACAGTGGGCCGTTATAAACTTACGAAAAAATTAGGCTGGAAACGCCGCTTGCTTGGTAAGAAGCTTGCGCAGCCTATTGTCGATAAAGAAACGGGTGAAATTGTTCTTCCAATAGATACAGTGATTGATGAATCTATGTTAGAAGCAGTTGATGATACTCGTGAAGCTGCGCTTTTTGGTGAAAATAAAATTATTGAAGTCTTTGTGCAGGGAAAAGCAGATAAATCAATGAAGATGATTTGTTCGCCAACATTAGAATATCATCATCGTACGATTACAAAAGATGATATTATGGCGTCTATCAATTATTTATTGAATCTTATGGATGGTTGCGGCAATACGGATGATATTGATCATCTTGGTAATCGTCGTGTACGCTCTGTTGGTGAACTTTTGCAGAATCAGTTCCGAATTGGTTTATCAAGAATGGAACGTGTTGTAAAGGAACGTATGACAATTCAAGATGTCGATGTTATTACGCCGCAGGCGCTTATTAATATTCGTCCGGTTGTTGCTGCAATCAAGGAATTTTTTGGTTCCAGTCAGCTGTCACAGTTCATGGATCAGCATAATCCGCTCAGTGAACTAACACATAAACGGCGTCTTTCTGCACTTGGACCTGGTGGTTTGAGTCGTGAACGTGCCGGTTTTGAAGTCCGCGATGTTCATAATTCTCATTATGGTCGTATGTGTCCAATTGAAACACCAGAAGGTCCGAATATCGGTCTTATTGGATCGTTATCGAATTATGCTCGTGTTAATCGGTTTGGGTTTATGGAAACGCCTTATCGTAAGGTAGATAAACTCAACAAACGTGTGTCGGAAGATGTTCGTTACCTAACAGCTGATGAAGAAGATGAGCTCATCATCGCACAAGCTAATGAAAAACTTGATGATAATGATTGGTTTGTTGAAGAACGTGTAACAGCGCGGTACAATGAAGAAACACTTCTCATGTCGCGTGATCGTGTCGATTATATGGACGTATCACCAAAGCAGGTTGTATCGATTGCAACAGCAATGATTCCTTTCCTTGAAAATGATGATGCGAACCGGGCACTTATGGGTGCAAACATGCAGCGTCAGGCTGTACCACTCTTGCGTACACAGGCCCCACTCGTTGGTACGGGCATGGAATACAAGGCTGCATGCGATTCCGGGGTAATGNTGCTTGCGAAGCGTGCAGGTGTTGTAGCGAAGGTTACAGCGGATCAGATACAGATACGTACTGANAAAGGTGATCTTGATATTTATAAGATGCAGAAGTACCTTCGTTCTAATCAAGGTACATGCATTAATCAACTACCTATTGTTTATAAAAATGACAGGGTCTTTGAAAAACAACCAATAGCTGATGGCCCGGCAACGGATCATGGGGAACTTGCACTTGGCTATAACATTGTCGTAGCGTTTATGCCGTGGGAAGGCTATAACTATGAAGATGCAATTCTTCTTAGTGAAAAGCTTGTAAAGGAAGATATTTATACTTCTATTCATATCGAAGAATATGAATGTGATGCTCGTGATACAAAGCTTGGACCAGAAGAAATTACAAGGGATATACCAAATGTTGCAGAAGATGCTTTGCGTGATCTTGATGACAATGGTATTATTTGCATTGGAGCCGAAGTTCGGCCTGGGGATATTTTGGTTGGAAAGGTAACTCCAAAGGGAGAAACCGAACTTACAGCAGAAGAACGGCTTTTACGGGCAATTTTTGGTGAAAAAGCTCGTGAAGTGCGTGATACATCGCTTAGAGTACCACATGGTGAATCTGGCAAGATTGTTGATGTAAAGGTATTCAGTCGTGAAAACAATGATGAACTTCCACCAGGGGTGAATCATCTTGTTCGTGTCTATATTGCGCAGAAACGTAAGATTTCTGTTGGTGATAAAATGGCGGGCCGTCATGGTAATAAAGGGGTTGTATCACGTATCATGCGTGAAGAAGATATGCCGTTCCTGCCAGATGGTACACCGGTTAATATTGTTTTGAATCCACTTGGTGTACCATCCCGAATGAATATAGGACAGGTACTTGAAACACATCTTGGTATGGCAGTACGTGCACTTGGTATGCAGATCAAAGCAGGTGATCCTCTGGTTGAAAAAAGATTGCGTGATATTGGTTATGATTTTGATAAAAATGGTATGCCAAAACCAGATGTAGCTGGAATTCATATTGCTACACCAGTATTTGATGGTGCAAAGGAAAATGAAGTCTTTGATACACTTCGTGCAGCAGGGCTTCGCGATGATGGTAAGACAATTCTTTATGATGGTCGTACCGGAGACGCATTCGATAACCCTGTAACGGTTGGTTGTGTGTACATGTTGAAGCTTCATCATCTTGTTGATGATAAAATCCATGCACGTTCAACAGGTCCTTATTCGCTTGTTACACAGCAGCCATTGGGTGGTAAAGCTCAATTCGGCGGGCAGCGTTTTGGGGAAATGGAAGTTTGGGCACTTGAAGCATATGGTGCCGCATATACACTGCAGGAAATCTTAACAGTTAAGTCCGATGATGTTGTTGGTCGTGTTAAGACGTATGAAGCTATTGTAAAAGGCGAAAACATTCCGGAACCGGGTGTGCCGGAATCGTTTAAGGTTCTTATTAAAGAATTACAGAGTATTGGACTCGATATAAAAGTACTTTCTGAAGACGCTAAGGAAATCATGATCCATGATACGGATGACGACATCAATGAAACAGCGAAAGAGCTGGAGATTGATGTGACTGGAGTAGATCCTAATAAGGATAAGCCGGTAGTGAAGCCCGTTTCAACGGAAATATATGATGGAGACACTGAGCAGCCTGTAGATGATGATAATATCATTGCAGAGCTTGGTAACATGGGGAATTCAGAAGTGCATCAGAAAGATACTGATAAAGTCGCAGATATTAATATTGATGATATTGTCGGCGACGACTCTGAAAAATAGAAGGGAGTGACACCCCCTTGTTGGATGTAAATAATTTTGATTCAATGCGTATAGGGCTTGCGTCACCGGAAAAGATTAGAGATTGGTCTTATGGTGAAGTAAAGAAGCCGGAAACAATTAATTATCGTACACTCAAACCAGAACGAGATGGTCTGTTCTGTGAAAAGATTTTTGGACCAACGCGTGATTGGGAATGCCATTGCGGTAAGTACAAGAGAATTCGTTATAAAGGTATTATTTGTGATCGCTGTGGAGTAGAAGTAACACGTTCTAAAGTTCGTCGTGAACGTATGGGGCATATTGAGCTTGCAGCTCCGGTATCTCATATTTGGTATTTTAAGGGGATTCCGAGTCGCATGGGTCTGATCCTTGACATTTCACCGCGCTCTCTTGAAAAAGTTCTTTATTTCGCTTCGTATATTGTTCTTGATCCAGCAGACACGCCGCTTATGAAAAAGCAGCTTTTGACGGAAAATGAGTACCGCGAATATCGGACGAAGTATGGTGCAGCTTTTAAAGTTGGCATGGGTGCTGAGGCGGTAAAAAAACTCCTTGAGGAACTTGATCTTGAAAAGATGAATACGGATCTTCGTCAAGAACTCAAAGAAGTAAGTGGTCAGCGTAAGATTCGGGCGATTCGCCGTCTTGAAGTCGTAGAAGCATTTCGTAAGTCGGGAAATATGCCATCGTGGATGATTATGGATGTTGTTCCGGTAATTCCACCTGAACTTCGCCCGATGGTTCAGCTTGATGGTGGTCGTTTTGCAACGTCAGATCTTAATGATCTTTATCGTCGTGTAATTAATCGTAATAATCGTTTGAAGCGTTTGCTTGATCTTGGAGCGCCAGATATTATTGTTCGCAATGAAAAACGTATGCTGCAGGAAGCGGTCGATGCTCTTATCGATAATGGTCGCCGTGGCCGTCCAGTAACAGGCCCGGGGAACAGACCGTTAAAATCTCTCAGTGATATGTTAAAAGGTAAACAAGGACGTTTCCGTCAGAACTTACTTGGTAAACGTGTCGATTATTCTGGTCGTTCTGTTATCGTTGTAGGTCCTGAACTCAAGTTGCATCAATGTGGTTTGCCGAAAGAAATGGCATTGGAATTGTTTAAACCATTTGTAATGAAGAAGCTTGTAAATGCAGATCTTGCTCATAATATTAAATCAGCAAAACGTATGGTTGAGCGCGTTCGTCCGGAAGTTTGGGATGTGCTTGAAGAAGTTATCAAGGAACATCCAGTACTTCTGAATCGTGCGCCGACACTTCATAGACTTGGTATTCAGGCATTTGAACCAGTCCTTACTGAAGGTAGGGCATTAAAACTTCATCCGTTGGCTTGTACAGCATATAATGCCGATTTTGATGGGGATCAGATGGCCATTCATTTACCGCTTTCTGCCGAAGCACAGGCAGAAGCACGTGTGCTCATGCTCGCAGCAAATCATATCCTTGCACCAAAAGATGGTCGTCCGATTATTGTTCCGACACAAGATATGGTACTTGGTTCTTATTACCTTACAATTATTAGACCGGGGTCACTTGGTGAAGGTAAGATCTGTACAGGAATCAATGAAGCTTTACTTGCTTATCAGCAGAAAGAACTTTCTCTGCAGGCAGCAATTCAGGTTCGTATTGAAGGCTATGGTCTTGTCCGGACGACGCTTGGTCGTATGATTTTCAATGAGATATTGCCAAAGGAAATTCGTTATTATCATAAGGATGAAGGTAATGATCAGTGGTGCCTTGGGATTCTTATGGATAAAAAACAGCTTGGAAAACTTGTTGCGGAATGTTATAAACACTTTGGTGGCAGCATGACGGCAGAAGTCATTGATGGTGTAAAAAATCTTGGTTATCATTATGCTTGTATTGCAGGTATGACCGTAGCTATTTCAGATATTATTATTCCACCGGAAAAGAAAGGAATTCTTGCCGCAACGGAAAAAGAAGTCAATGGTGTTGAACGTCTATACAGTCGTGGTCTTATTACAGATGAAGAACGCTATAATAAGGTTATTACGCTGTGGACAAAAGCTACAGATGATGTAACAGATGCTATGATGAAAAACATGGATCCATTCAACCCAATTTATATGATGGCTGATTCGGGTGCTCGTGGTAATAAGCAGCAGATGCGACAGCTTGCTGGTATGCGTGGTCTCATGGCTGATCCATCTGGTAAAATCATCGATTTACCGATCAAGGCAAACTTCCGTGAAGGCTTAACCGTATCGGATTACTTTATTTCTTCGCATGGTGCTCGTAAAGGTCTTGCTGATACAGCACTTAGAACAGCCGATTCAGGTTATCTGACACGTCGCCTTGTCGATGTTGCGCAGGATGTCATCGTGCGTGAAGAAGACTGTGATGTTGTTGGTATTAATCTTGTACGTGAACGTGCTAGACTAGCTACTTCGTCAATACATGCGATTGAAGTATTGGGTGACACACTTAAGGATCGTATCCTTGGTGCAGATGTCTTGAATCCGAAAACGGGTGAAGTTCTTCTTGCAAAAGATACAGCTTTAGGGGAAGAAGAACTTAAGTCTATTGGGGAACATGGTGTTGCAGAAATTGTTGTCCGTGGCTCTTCTGTTTCAACAGAAGCCGTTATCAGCAATGCTATGGTATCAGAAACTATCACACTTGGGGCTCCTGAAGAAAATGTTCGTGCAGCGATTCGTAAGTCAATGATTCATGAAATGCTGGGAAAGAATACAACAGATTCTGTATGTGATAGTAAAGATATAGAAATTGTACCAGCAAGTACACCTCTTACAGAAAAATATATAGAGGCAATTCTTTCAAGTGATGCCAAAGAAGTAAAGGTTCGTAACAATAATATACGTGGTATTGAAGTTGAGGCAATTAAAGAGGGGAACGGCGTTATCGAATCCCTTAAAGATCGTATCGTTGGGCGTGTAGTGGCAGAAGACATTATTAATCCTGAAACAGGAGAAAAGGTGGCTTTACTTAACCAGACAATCGATGAGGATCTTGCCGATGAAATTTGTAAGGTACGTGAAAAAGTATCGATTCGCAGTGTACTTACATGCAAATCACAGTTTGGTGTGTGTATTAAGTGTTATGGCCGTGATCTTGCGAATGCGACACAGGTTGATGTCGGTGAAGCTGTTGGGATTATTGCTGCACAGTCTATTGGTGAACCTGGGACACAGCTTACAATGCGTACATTCCATACAGGCGGTGTTGCCGGTGATGATATTACACAAGGCTTGCCGCGTGTTGAAGAACTTTTCGAAGCACGCAAACCAAAGCATCATGCAGTTATTGGTGAAATTGAGGGTAAGGCTGAAGTTAAAGATACAAAAGGTATGCGTAAAGTTACCATTCAGCCAGAAGATGGAGAAGCACGTGAATATGCTATTCCATATGGCGCACGTCTCATTGCTAAAGATGGAGTGATACTTCATCCGGGTGACAAGCTTACGGAAGGGTCTATCAATCCACATGATATTTTGCGTGTTTGTGGTTTGCGAGATACACAGCGTTATCTTGTTTATGAAGTACAGAAGGTATATAAATCACAAGGTGTTGAAATCAACGATAAACATATTGAGGTTATCGTTCGCCAGATGCTCCATAAAGTTAAAATTGAGGAATCTGGCAATACAGATTTCTTACCGGGTGAGTATATTGATATTAATACATTTGAAACAGCTAATGCAAAAGCAATTGAAGCTGATGGAGAACCAGCTGTTGCAAGACCAATCCTTCTAGGGATTACAAAAGCATCACTGGCAACAGATTCGTTTCTTTCAGCGGCGTCTTTTCAGGAAACAACACGTGTCTTGACAGATGCAGCAATTAAGGGGAAAGTTGATCCTCTTATTGGTCTCAAAGAAAATGTTATTATTGGCAAACTTATTCCGGCGGGTACTGGCATGAGTCGTTATCGTAATATCAGAGTTTTTGAGCCAACAATTTCAAAAGAAGATTTGATAACAACAAAAGAGCCTACAAAAGTATAAGAGATTATAAACAAAGTCCCAGAGAAACGGTGAGTCCCGTTTGTCTGGGACTTTGTGATGCTATAATAAATGTCTGGAATTGTGCAATGTTTTGTAAAAATCTATGTAAATGTATTTGAATTATATTGTTTTAATTGAAAATATTAAAAAAATAGAGGATAATAAAAGATGCTGGATAAAGTAAAGACACTATAGAAAATAGTAAATATGTATTAAAAAAGGAAATGAAAAATACCATAAGAGGTGTGGTGTGTGCTTTATGAAGAAAATTGTGGATGATCCACGGTTGATTTTTAAATGTTGTAGTTTGTATTATCAGGACAATAAAAACCAACAGGAAATCTGTGATGATTTGGGGATTTCACGACCAACAATTTCACGAATGATAAAACTGGGAAGGGAGCAAGGGATTGTCCGCATTGAAGTAAATGATCCAAGCGAGGCAACATATGGAAGTCTCGAACGGCAATTGGAAAAGAAGTTTAGTTTAAAAGAGGTTATTATTGTACGAAGCAGCCCATTAGAAAAAGGGACGCAGCATATTCGTTCGAGTTTGGGAGACGGGACACTTGATTTTTTATCACGAGTTTTAGAAGANGATGATTATGTAGGTGTAACAATGGGAATGACTTTGCAAAATATAGTACGTGCGCAGCACTCACGTGAAGAAGATGTTCATTGTACATTCGTACCTATTATTGGCGGCGTTGGTGAAAGCCGATTGGATCTTCATTCAAATTATCTTGTCAGAGCATTTGCAAAAATATTTGGTGGGACCTGCATACAGTTTTTTTCGCCGGCGGTCTTTTCGGATAAAAATGTTTTGGATGGTTTTTTAAAGGAAAAAGCAATTCGAAAAATTTTTGACGTTTATCATAAGGTGAATATGGTTTTAATGGCAATTGGGACTTCGAATATAAAACATTCGACATTGTGGGAAGCTGGCTATATTGATAGCGAAGTCTTGGATGATTTTGTGAAAAATGGTGCGGTTGGTGATGTTGCTTTACGGTTTTTTGATAAAAAGGGTAATATGGATAAATTTAAGGAATTTAATGAGCGTGTTGCTGGAATATCAATAGAAGAAATGAAAAAAATCAGCCGCAGAGTGGGTATTGCCAGTGGTAAGCATAAGGTAGATGCAGTTCAAGGAGCTATATCTGGTGGATATATCAATATTTTGATTACAGACTTTGACTGTGCGGAAGGATTACTAGAAATTTAAAAAACGAATAAAACGAACTATACTATAAATGATTGACGAGAAATATATTTACTGGTGAAATCTGTACTTTTGTTATAAAATCATGTATTATTAAAACGTATTAGGTTATTTTGTTAATTATACTTAAAGGGAGATTGATTAAATGAGCAACATCGATATTATGAGTGTAAATGCTATACGTGTACTTGCAGCTGATGCAGTACAGAAGGCAAAATCTGGTCATCCTGGGCTGCCACTTGGCAGTGCTGCTATGGCTTATGAACTTTGGGCAAATCATATGAGCCATAATGCCAAAAACCCAAAATGGGAAAATAGAGATCGTTTTGTTCTTTCTGCAGGCCATGGTTCGACACTACTTTATTCTCTGTTACATTTATTTGGCTATGGACTTACTATAGAAGATATGATGGATTTTCGTCAGGCTGGATCGCTTACGCCAGGCCATCCGGAATACAAGCATACTGTTGGTGTTGAAGCAACAACGGGGCCGCTTGGTGCAGGCATGGGGATGGCAGTCGGTATGGCAATGGCAGAGGCACATCTTGCAGCAACTTTTAATAAGCCGGGGTTCCCAGTTGTCGATCATTATACATTTGCACTTGGTGTTGTCGATCATTATACATTTGCACTTGGCGGCGATGGCTGTATGATGGAAGGCATTTCTTCCGAAGCTTTTTCGCTTGCGGGAACACTTGGACTTTCTAAGCTTATCGTTCTTTATGATAGTAATAAAATATCAATCGAAGGCAGTACAGATATTGCTTTTACAGAAAATGTTCAGAAACGTATGGAAGCTTTTGGCTTTCAAACGATTACGGTAGAAGATGGCAATGATCTTACTGCAATCGGCAGGGCAATTGAGAAGGCAAAAGCAGATACGACGAAGCCATCGTTTATCACGGTAAAAACGCAGATTGGCTATGGTTGTCCAGCAAAACAGGGTAAAGCAAGTGCCCATGGCGAACCGCTTGGTGAAGATAATGTCAGAGAACTCAAAGAAAACATTAAGTGGCCAAAACAAGATCCGTTTTATGTACCGGATGAAGTTTATGCAAACTATAAGGAACTTGCTAAAAAAGGTGAAGCTGCCGAAGGGAAATGGAATAAGCTTTTTGCTGACTACACCGTGAAATATCCAGAGGATAAGGCTCTTTGGGATAAATTCTATGGTGTAATTGATGCAAAAGCTCTTTTGAATGACACATCTTTTTGGGCCCATGAAGATAAACCGCAAGCAACACGTAATCTTTCAGGGACAATGATTAATCGTATTAAAGATGCATTGCCAAATCTTATTGGGGGCAGTGCTGACCTTGCACCTTCGAATAAGACGCATATGAATGATGAAAGTGATTTTAATAAGGATAACTATGCTGGTAGAAATCTTCATTTTGGTGTAAGAGAACTTGCGATGGCTGCAATTGCGAATGGTATTACATTGCATGGTGGTCTAAAAACGTATATTGCAACATTCTTCGTTTTTAGCGATTACACAAAACCGATGATCCGTTTAGCAGCACTCATGGGAATTCCTGTAACGTATATTTTTACCCATGACAGTATTGGTGTAGGTGAAGATGGTCCGACACATGAACCGGTTGAACAGTTGGCGATGCTTCGTTCGTTGCCCAATATCAATGTGTTTCGCCCGGCAGATGCTACGGAAACAGCAGCTGGATGGTATCTTGCTCTTACAAGTAAGACGGTACCAACGGCACTTGTGCTTACACGCCAGAATCTGCCTCAGCTTGCTGGAAGCAGTAAGGAGGCCCTTAAGGGAGCTTATGTCGTTGCAGATTCTATAAAGGCTGTACCAGATGGTATTTTCATTGCAAGTGGATCAGAAGTTTCACTAGCTGTTGAAGCGAAAGAAATACTTGCAAAAGAAAATATCGATGTTCGTGTAGTTAGTATGCCATGCATGGATCTATTTGAACAACAGTCAGAAGCTTACAAAGAAGTGATTTTGCCAACGGCTGTACGGTCTCGTGTTGCTGTTGAGGCTGCTTCTGATTTTGGCTGGGGAAAATATATTGGTCTTGATGGTGCAACGGTAACCATGCCAGGCTTTGGTGCTTCAGCACCAGCAGATGTGCTCTTCAAGAAATTTGGCTTTACAAAGGAAAATGTAGTGGATACAATGAAGAAAGTATATCTTCTTGTAACGGATACGGAAAGTAAATAAATTATCTGAAATAATGAATGTTGGGGCAAGCAAAAGCTAATTGCTACCCCAACATATTTTTTGTCAAAAAAAGCAATATGATACACCAGGTAGCGTGTGCAATAAAAAGTTGATAAAATAGGTGTTGACATTAGTTTTTATAGATGATATTATATATGAGTGCCTGAAAAAAGCATTCATTTGGTGATATAGGAGTGAAGCAAATGACGCTTGAAACACTGAAAAATGCCACGAAAGTGATTGGCGTTAAACAAGTTACAAAAAGCGTGAATAAGGACAGTGCAATGTGTGTTTTTTTGGCGGATGATGCTGATGAAAGAGTTCTTATGCCGCTTAAAGCACTTTGTGAAAGTAAACAGGTTGCTATTGTAAAGGTAGAAACGATGGCAGAGATAGGTAAGGCTTGTTTAATTGAAGTTGGTGCGGCTGCCGCAGCGATTTTAAAGTAGCTATTATTGTTAAAAATTTTGTTGCTTATTATGGGCGATGAGATTATTAAATAATAAATTTAAAATTAAAGGAAGGAGGTGCATGTATGCCTACAATTAATCAGTTAGTCCGTAAAGGCAGACAGAGTATGCAGGAAAAATCTACAGCACCGGCTTTGAAGAACTGCCCACAGAAACGTGGAGTTTGTACAAGAGTATATACAACTACTCCGAAAAAACCAAACTCGGCACTTCGTAAGGTTGCTCGTGTTCGTTTAACGAATAGCATTGAAGTAACAGCTTATATTCCGGGAATTGGTCATAATCTTCAGGAACATAGTGTTGTTTTGATCAGAGGCGGTCGTGTAAAGGATTTACCGGGTGTTCGTTATCATATCATTCGTGGTTCTTTAGATACTGCAGGTGTTCAGGATCGTAAACAGTCAAGGTCCAAGTATGGTGCGAAACGCGCTAAAGCTAAGAAAAAATAATGTAATTTAAATTAATAAGTAAGGAGGGATATCAATGCCAAGAAAAGGTCCTGTACCTAAACGTGATGTATTGCCGGATCCGGTATATAAATCTAAGATCGTAACGAAATTTATTAACAAGGTAATGCTTTCCGGTAAGAAAGGCGTTGCTGAAAAAGTTGTTTATGATGCATTCGAAAGCATTCGTGCTAAGACTGGCAAAGATCCTTTGGAAGTGTTTGAAACAGCTTTGAAAAATGTTATGCCGGTACTTGAAGTACGTGCACGCCGTGTTGGTGGTGCAAACTATCAGGTTCCAATTGAAGTTCGTCCTGATCGTCGTATGACACTCGGTATTCGCTGGCTTGTAAACTATGCAAGACTTCGCGGTGAAAAGACAATGAATGAGAGACTTTCTGGTGAACTTATGGATGCTGCTAACAACACAGGCGCAGCAATCAAGAAAAAAGAAGATACTCATAAGATGGCTGAAGCTAATAAAGCGTTCGCTCATTACCGTTGGTAATCATTAGAGGTATCTAAATTTAAGGAGCGATGTAATAGTGGGCAGAGAGTTTTCACTTGAAAAAACTCGTAATATAGGAATTATGGCGCATATAGATGCCGGCAAGACCACTACTACTGAACGTATCCTCTTTTATACAGGTAAAGTACACAAGATTGGTGAAGTTCATGAAGGCGCTGCTACAATGGACTGGATGGCACAGGAACAGGAAAGAGGTATCACAATTACCTCGGCTGCAACTACTTGCCACTGGAAAGAACATCGTATCAACATCATAGACACACCAGGCCACGTGGACTTTACAGTTGAAGTGGAACGTTCACTTAGAGTGCTTGATGGTGCAGTAGCTGTATTGACTGCAAAGGGTGGGGTTGAACCTCAGACTGAAACAGTATGGCGTCAGGCTGAAAAATATAACGTACCGCGTATGGCATACGTTAATAAAATGGATATTGTTGGGGCGGATTTTTTCAACGTCATTAAAATGATGCATGAACGCTTACATGCAAATCCAGTTGCAATTCAGCTTCCTATCGGTTCGGAAGATGACTTTCTTGGAATTGTCGATCTTGTCAAAATGGATGCTATCATTTATGAAGATGATCTTGGCAGAGTCAGTGATGAGGTTGCTATTCCAGATAACTTAAAAGAACAAGCCGAAGAATATCGTCAGAAACTCATTGAGGCAGTTGCTGAAACCGACGATGAACTCATGATGAAGTATCTTGATGGCAAAGAACTTACTGAAGAAGAAATCAAAGGCGCTATTCGTAAAGCTACGATCGCCTGCAAGATGTGCCCAGTTACTTGTGGTACTTCTTATAAAAATAAAGGCGTTCAGCCAATGCTTGATGCAGTTGTTGACTACATGCCAGCACCAACAGATGTACCTGCAATTAAAGGAACAGATCCTGATAGTGGGGAAGAAGATCATCGCCCGTCTGATGATAGTGCACCTTTTTCAGCTTTAGCATTTAAAATTATGGCTGATCCATATGTGGGGAAACTTGCATTCTTCCGGGTATATTCTGGTTCGTTATCCGCAGGTTCTTATGTATACAACTCAACAAAAGGAAAGAAAGAACGTATTGGTCGTATCCTTCAGATGCATGCAAACCATCGTGAAGAACTTCAATATGTCTACAGCGGTGACATAGCAGCTGCAGTTGGTTTGAAAGATACAACGACTGGTGACACACTTTGTGATGAAGATGCGCCGATCATTCTTGAATCAATGGTATTTCCTGATCCAGTTATTTCTGTTGCGGTTGAGCCAAAAACAAAGGTCGACCAGGAAAAAATGGGTATTGCACTTCAGAAACTTGCAGAAGAAGATCCTACTTTCCGCGTGAGAACGGATATTGAAACAGGACAGACAATTATTTCCGGTATGGGTGAACTTCATTTGGAAATTATTGTTGACCGTATGCTTCGTGAATTTAAAGTAGATTGTACGGTTGGTAAACCGCAGGTTGCTTATCGCGAAACAATTCGTAAGACAATTAAGGCAGAAGGCAAGTTTATACGTCAGTCTGGTGGTCGTGGTCAATATGGTCATTGCTGGCTTGAACTTGTTCCGCAGGACCCTGGCGTAGGCTTCAGCTTTGAAAATAAAGTTGTTGGCGGAGCTATTCCTAAAGAATTTATTAATCCGATTGAAGCTGGCGTTAAAGAAGCAATGGAAAATGGTGTCGTTGCTGGTTACCCGATGGTTGATATTAAGGCGATCGTTTTTGACGGTTCTTTCCATGATGTCGATTCTTCGGAAATGGCATTTAAAATTGCTGGTTCAATGGCATTCAGATCTGGTGCTCAAAAAGCTACGCCGGTACTTCTTGAACCGTATGTTAAGGTTGAAGTTATTGTTCCGGAAAATTATATGGGCGATGTAATCGGTGACTTGAATTCACGCCGTGGACGTATCGAAGGTATGGAAGCGCGTAATGGTGCACAAGTAATTGATGCGTTCGTTCCGCTTTCTGAAATGTTCGGATACTCTACAGACTTACGTTCTAAAACTCAGGGTCGTGGGAACTACTCCATGGAAGTTTCTTACTATGATGAAGTTCCTAAAAATATATCAGATAATATTGTCGCTAAAAACAAAGGCGAATAAGGGAGGAAATTACTTACAATGGCTAAACAAAAGTTTGAAAGAACAAAACCACATGTAAACATTGGTACAATCGGTCACGTTGACCATGGCAAGACTACTCTGACGGCTGCAATTACGAAAGTGCTCTCAGAAAAGGGCGGAGCTTCTTTCATGGATTATTCTATGATTGATAAGGCTCCGGAAGAAAGAGAACGTGGGATTACAATCAATACGGCTCACGTTGAATATGAAACTGAAAAAAGACATTATGCTCATGTTGACTGCCCGGGTCATGCTGATTATGTAAAGAACATGATCACTGGTGCAGCACAGATGGATGGTGCAATCCTTGTTGTTAGTGCAGCTGATGGCCCTATGCCACAGACACGCGAACATATTCTTCTTTCTCGTCAGGTTGGTGTGCCAGCAATGGTCGTTTTCCTGAACAAAGCAGATATGGTTGATGATGACGAATTGCTTGAACTTGTCGAAATGGAAGTTCGCGAACTTCTTTCCAGTTATGATTTCCCTGGTGATGACATTCCAGTTATTACAGGTTCCGCACTTAAGGCTCTTGAAGGCGATGAAAAGTATAAGGCTAAGATCATGGAACTCATGGATGCTGTTGATGAGTATATCCCAACTCCAGTTCGTGATACAGACAAGCCTTTCCTGATGCCGGTTGAAGATGTATTTACGATTACGGGTCGCGGTACTGTTGCCACAGGTCGTGTTGAACGTGGCGAACTTAAACTGAATGACGTTGTAGAAATTGTTGGTATGGAAGATGCAGCGAAATCCACAACTGTTACAGGTATTGAAATGTTCCGCAAAATGCTTGATAGTGCTGTTGCTGGTGATAACATCGGCGCATTGCTTCGTGGTATCGATCGCAAGGAAATTCAGCGTGGACAGGTTCTTGCTAAGCCGGGAACGATTCATCCGCATACGAAATTTCAGGCTCAGGTTTATGTACTGACGAAAGAAGAAGGCGGTCGTCATACACCATTCTTCACAAACTATCGCCCACAGTTCTACTTCCGTACAACGGATGTAACTGGTGTTGTAAACTTGCCTGAAGGTACTGAAATGGTAATGCCTGGCGATAACATCGAAATGGATATTGAACTTATCACTCCGATCGCTATCGAAAAAGGTTTGCGTTTCGCAATTCGTGAAGGTGGCCATACTGTTGGCGCTGGTCGCGTAATTGAAATCAAAGAATAATTAATGTTTAAATTATATAAGGGCGACGAATCCGTCGCCCTTATATAAAGGTTTTTTGGTACCCCCCAATGCGATGACGTGGTAGATTGCTCGCGTCTGCGAGGGAACTAGCACGGAGAAGTGTTCGGGTCTTGAACCTGAGCGATAAGGAGGAAAATAAATTGTCTAAACAGCAAAAAATTAGAATTCGTTTAAAGGCTTATGATCATAAAGCTCTTGATCAGAGCGCAGTGAAAATTGTTGATACTGCAAAAAGAACGGGTGCAATGGTATCCGGTCCTATTCCACTACCTACTGAAAAGAACATTTTTACAATTTTGCGTTCTCCACATGTTAATAAGGATTCACGCGAACAGTTCGAAATGAGAACTCATAAACGTCTTATTGATATTTTAGAACCAACTTCCAAAACTGTAGATGCTTTAATGCGCTTGGATTTGCCAGCTGGTGTGGATATCGAAATCAAATTGTAAGAGGAGGTGGAATGAATGTCTAAAGCAATTTTGGGTAGAAAACTGGGTATGACTCAAATCTTTACTGAAGAAGGTAAAGTAGTCCCTGTTACAGTTGTTGAATCTGCAAAAAACATCGTTGTTCAGAACAGAACAATCGAAAATGATGGTTATAATGCTGTACAGATCGGCTTTGGTAATATGAAAGAATATAAAGTAACGAAACCAATGAAAGGTCACTTCGCAAAGGCTGGTATTGCACCAGTAAAGTTCATTCGTGAAATGCGTTTGACTGATGCTTCTGAATATAAAGTCGGTGATACAATCGGCGTTGATATATTTAGTGCTGGCGAATTAGTTGACGTTACAGGTACATCAAAAGGTAAAGGTTTTGCCGGTACTATCAAACGTCATAACTTCGCTTGCGGCCCTATGGGGCATGGTTCCAAGTCACATCGTGAACCAGGGTCTACTGGTGCGATGATTAGTGGTCATGGTGGACGTGTACTAAAAGGTAAAAAGCTGCCAGGTCATATGGGTTCTCAGCGTGTTACTGTACAGCGCTTAAGCGTAGTCAGAGTAGATGCTGATCGTAACTTACTTTTGATTAAAGGTGCTATTCCGGGACCAAAGAATAGCGTTGTTGTTATTAAAAACACGGTTAAACCGGGTAAAAACTAATTGGAAGGAGGATATGCTATATTATGCCTAAAGTAGCAGTTTATACAGTCACAGGTCAGCAGGCTGGTGATTTAGAATTAAATGAAAGCATATTCGGCGTTGAAGTGAATGGAGCGCTGCTCCATCAAGCAGTCGTTATGCAGCTCGCATCGCAGCGTCTTGGTACGCATGCGACGAAAACCAGGGGTTTTGTACGCGGTGGCGGACGTAAACCTTGGAAGCAGAAGGGCACAGGTCGTGCAAGAAGCGGATCAACGCGTTCCCCAATCTGGGTTGGCGGTGGTACGGTTTTTGGACCTACACCTCGTTCATATGCTTTTAGGATGCCGCGTAAACAGCGTCGTTTAGCAATTAAATGTGCTTTATCTGATAAAGTACAGAGTGGAGATTTTGTTGTTTTAGAAAATCTTGATTTTGCAGCACCGAAGACAAAAGATGTTGTGAAAATGCTCAATGATTTTAGCGTAGAAAAGAAAGTTCTCATTATTACAGCTGATGAAGCTGAAAATGTAGAAAAGTCTTCGCGCAATATTCCTGGTGTAAAAGCCATCAATACTTCTGGATTGAATGTTTATGATATTTTAAATCATAACAAACTCTTCATTACGAAAGATGCTATTACACGTATTGAGGAGGTACTTGAATAATGGACGCACGTGATATCTTGATCCGTCCGCTTATTACGGAAAGAACGACGGCACTCATGGCTGAAGGTAAATATGTATTTGTTGTTAATAATAATGCAAATAAGATTGAAATCAGCAGAGCAGTTGCAGAAGTATTCAAAGTAAAAGTGGCTTCGGTAAATACGGTAAATGTTACCGGTAAAGTAAAACGAATGGGACGCAGCATTGGTAAGCGTTCTGACTATAAAAAAGCAATCGTAAAGCTTGCAGCTGGAGAATCCATAGAATTCTTCGAAGCGTAAGATTTGGGAAAAGGAGGTAAAGCAAGTGGCAATAAAAAGTTTTAAACCATACTCTGCAGGCAGAAGATTTATGACAGTGGCCTCATTTGATGAGATCACGACAAACAAGCCTGAAAAATCCCTCGTTGAAAGTCTTAAAAGTCATGGCGGACGTAATCAGCAGGGCCGTATGACAGTTAGACATCAAGGCGGTGGACATAAGCGCCTTTATCGTGTGATTGATTTCAAACGTACAAAAGATGGTATTCCGGCACGCGTTGCTACGATCGAATATGATCCGAACCGCAGTGCTCGTATTGCACTTTTGAACTACGTAGACGGTGAAAAACGTTATATCTTAGCACCTAACGGACTTAATGTTGGTGATCAGGTTGTTTCAGGTCCAGAGGCAGATATCAAACCAGGGAATGCTCTTCCAATAACGAATATTCCGGTTGGTACTACGCTTCATAATATTGAACTTAAAATCGGTAAAGGCGGACAACTTGTTCGTTCAGCTGGTGCGGGAGCTCAGCTCATGGCTAAAGAGGGCGATTATGCACTTCTTCGTATGCCATCGGGGGAACTTCGCAAGGTTCATATCAATTGTCGTGCAACAATTGGTCAGGTCGGCAACCTTGAGCATGAAAACATTACGATCGGCAAAGCAGGTCGTTCTCGTTGGCTCGGCATTCGTCCGGCAAACCGTGGTGTAGCGATGAATCCAAATGACCATCCACATGGTGGTGGGGAAGGCCGTAGCCCAGTTGGTCGTAAACATCCTGTTACTAAATGGGGTAAGTGCGCTATGGGTGCTACAACTCGTCGTAAGAAAAACTCTGACAAGTTCATTGTTAAAGGACGCACGAAATAAAATGTGCTGAGAAACGACAGGTGATTGCCGTAAAAGGCTTTCCTGGCGAAAGGAGGACATACTTTGTCAAGATCAGTTAAAAAAGGACCTTACGTTCATCCAAGTGTACTAAAGAAGATTGATGCGATGAATGAAGCAAACGAAAAGAAAGTTATTAAGACTTGGTCGCGCAGCTCTATGATTCTGCCTACTTTTGTAGGTCATACGATTGCAGTTCATGATGGCCGCAAACATGTACCTGTTTATGTAACTGAAGATATGGTTGGCCATAAGCTCGGTGAGTTTGCACCGACGCGTACATTTAAAGGCCATTCTGGTGAAGAAAGAAAGACGACACTTAAGTAATTGCCGAAAGGAGGATCCTCTGTGGAATCGAAAGCAATAGCTAAATACGTTCGCATTGCTCCTCGCAAAGTACGTGTTGTCATGGATTTAATCCGTGGCAAAAACGTAGCTGAAGCGTTTGCGATCTTAAAATTCACACCGAAAGTCGGTGCTGAAGCAATAGAAAAAGTATTAAAATCAGCAGTAGCGAATGCTGAAAACAATTTTGATATGAATGTGGATAAGCTTTATGTATCTTCGGCATTTGTCGATCAGGGCCCTACGCTCAAGCGTATTCATCCGCGTTCCCGCGGGCAGGCGTTCAAGATATTGAAACGTACGTCTCATATTACAGTTGTTGTAGAAGAAAGATAAGAAGGAGGGGAACGTATTGGGTCAGAAAGTTAATCCACATGGTATGCGCCTTGGCATCGTAAAGACTTGGGATGCTAAGTGGTATGCAGATAAAGATTTTGCAGCAAACCTGCATGAAGATATAAAGATCCGTGCATTTCTGAAGGATAGCCTGAAGATTGCCGGTGTATCAAAGATTGAAACAGAACGTTCAAAGAATCGTTTGAAGCTTACGATTCATACGGCAAAACCAGGTATGGTTATTGGTCGTGGTGGTTCGGGCATTGAACAAATTAAAGGCGCTTTGAAGAAATATACGACGAAACATGTTGATATCAATATTGCTGAAATTAAACAGCCAGATATGGATTCTACATTAGTAGCAGAAAATATTGCAGCTCAATTGGAACGTCGTATTGCATTCCGTCGCGCAATGAAACAGGCTGTAAGCCGTACAATGCGCATGGGTGCTAAGGGTATAAAGATAATGGTAGGTGGCCGTCTTGGCGGTGCTGAAATTGCAAGAAGTGAATTTTATCGCGAAGGAAGTATTCCACTTCATACATTAAGAGCAGACATTGACTATGGTACAGCTGAAGCTGCTACAACTTACGGCCGTATTGGTGTGAAAGTATGGATCTTTAAGGGAGAAGTTCTTCCTGAAAGAAAAATACCTGCAGTTGCTGCCGTTGTTGAAGGGAGCGAATCTTAATGTTATTACCAAAAAGAGTGAAATATCGCAAACAGTTTCGTGGACGTATGAAAGGTAAAGCTCATCGCGGCAATACCGTAAGCCACGGCAGTTATGGTCTTGTAGCCCTTGAACCGGCTTGGATCACAAATCGGCAGATTGAAGCAGCACGTATTGCTATGACTCGTTATATCAAACGTGGTGGACAGGTCTGGATTAAAATTTTCCCGGATAAGCCAGTAACGGCAAAACCTGCTGAAACTCGTATGGGTAGTGGTAAAGGTTCACCAGAATATTGGGTAGCCGTTGTAAAACCAGGACGTGTTTTGTTTGAAATGGACGGAGTTACGGAAGATATTGCAAAAGAAGCTATGCGTCTTGCAGGTCATAAACTTCCAATTAAAACAAAGTTTGTCAAACGTGAAGAAACAGAGCAGCAGGTAAAGGGCGGTGAAGTAAATGAAGGTTAATGATGTACGTGATATGAGTGTTGAAGAACTTAACCAAAAACTTGCTTCGCTTAAAGAGGAGTTATTTAACCTCAGATTTCAACTTGCTACTGGGCAACTTGAAAACCCTATGCGTATCAAAGAAGTAAAGAAGACAATTGCCCGTATAAAGACTGTTCAGCGCGAACAAGAAATAAAGGCTTAACAAACTTAACGGCAAAATGATATGCAGAGGAAGGAGGCTCCACTAATGAGCGAAAGAAATGAACGCAAGACTAAAATTGGTAAAGTTGTAAGCGATAAGATGGATAAAACAGTAGTAGTTGCTGTAGTCGATCTGGAGCAGCATTCACTTTATAAAAAGGCGGTTAAGAAAACCGTTAAATTTAAGGCACATGATGAAAACAATGATGCTCACATTGGCGATACGGTTTCTTTGATGGAAACTCGTCCGCTTTCAAAGGATAAACGCTGGAGAGTAGTTGAAGTTCTCGAAAGAGCAAAATAAGATTTATCTTATTAGGTCTCGTTTAAGAATTTCAAGAGGGAGGTTAACAAATGATTCAACAACAAACAATGCTTAGTGTTGGAGATAATACAGGTGCAAAAGAAATTATGTGCATTCGTGTTCTTGGCGGTTCTTATCGCAAATATGCCAACATTGGTGACGTAATTGTGGCTGCAGTTAAATCCGCTTCTCCTGGTGGTATGGTTAAAAAAGGTGAAGTTGTTAGAGCTGTAGTTGTACGTACTAAGAAGGGCTTACGTCGTGTAGACGGATCTTATATCCGTTTTGATGAAAACGCAGCCGTATTAATCAAAGATGATAAGACCCCGAAAGGGACTCGTATTTTCGGACCAGTAGCTAGAGAGTTGCGTGACAAAGATTTCATGAAAATCGTCTCACTAGCTCCAGAAGTAATCTAAAAGTGAGGAGGTGCCATTTTGTCACTTAGCAAATTAAATGTAAAAAAGGATGATACTGTTCTTGTATTATCTGGTAAAGATAAAGGCAAACAGGGTAAGGTTATTCAGGCATTACCTAAAAAAGACAAAATTATTGTAGAAGGTATAAACAAAGTAAAGCGTCATACGAAACCAAGTCAGAAGGCGCCGCAGGGAGGCATTCTGACAAAGGAATCCCCTATGCACGCATGTAAAGTTATGCTTGTTTGCCCGGCTTGCTCAAAAGCGACCCGTGCTGCGAAAAAAGAAGTTAATGGAAAGATGGTTCGTGTTTGCAAAAAATGCGGCGAAGTCATCGATCAGACTAAATAATTCTGGAAGGAGGTACACTGGTGGATAGATTACAAGAAAAATATCTAAAGGAAGTCGTTCCGGCAATGACGGAAAAGTTTGGCTACAAAAACGTAATGGAACTTCCTAAAGTAGACAAAATTATCATTAATATGGGTGTTGGCGAAGCTGTAGGTAATCCAAAAGCTCTTGATGCTGCTGTTACAGATCTCACGCAGATTTCTGGACAAAAGCCAATGTTGACACGTGCTAAGAAATCCTTAGCTGCTTGGAAACTCCGTGAAGGGATGCCGATTGGTGCAAAAGTAACTCTTCGTGGCATTCGTATGTATCAGTTCTTAGACAAATTCATGAACGTTGCATTGCCACGTGTTCGTGACTTCCGCGGTGTAAGTGCAAAAGCATTTGACGGTCGTGGAAATTATTCTGTAGGTTTGAATGAACAGTTGATTTTTCCGGAAATTGAATATGATAAGATTGATAAACTTCGTGGTATGAATATTGTTGTTGTTACAACGGCAAAAACAGATGAAGAAGCAAGAGAACTTCTCAGATTTATGGGAATGCCGTTTAATGCTTAAAAGGAGGTACTGACTGTGGCTAAAAAGTCAATGATTGAAAAATGGAGCCAGGAACCTAAGTTCAAGGTTCGTAAATACAACAGATGCAAAATTTGTGGTCGTCCACATGGTTATATGAGAAAGTTCGACATGTGCCGTATTTGTTTTAGAGAACAAAGCTACAAAGGTGCCATTCCTGGTGTAACAAAGGCTAGCTGGTAATTTAAAGTAGAATGAAAGGAGGATATCGATTTATATGGTAATGACTGATCCTATTGCAGATATGTTAACTCGTTTGCGCAACGCAAACTCTGTTTTCCATGAGAAGGTTGAAATCCCTGGTTCTAAAATCAAAAAGGCGATTGCTACCGTTTTGAAAGAAGAAGGGTTCATAAAAGACTTCAGCTTTGCTGAAGATAGTAAGCAAGGTGTTCTTACACTGACGCTTAAGTATGGTCCGGAACGTGAAAAGGTAATTACAGGCATCAAACGTATTTCCAAACCAGGTCTGCGTTCGTATGTGAAGAGTGAACAGCTACCACGTGTACTTGGTGGACTTGGTATTGCGATTATTTCCACTTCAAAAGGAATTATGAGTGATAAGCAGGCTCGCAAAGCAGGGCTTGGCGGCGAAGTAATTGCTTACGTTTGGTAAATATATAAAAGCTAGGAGGTGTACAGATGTCAAGAATTGGTAGAGCACCGATTGAAGTCCCTGCTGGAGTAACAGTTACTCTCGGAGACGAAAACAAGGTGACAGTAAAAGGTCCAAAAGGCGAACTTGTTCGCACATGTCACAAAGATATGATCATTAAGTTGGAAGGTACTACACTTACAGTAGAACGTCCTTCAGAAGATAAGCTGCATAAATCATTACATGGTCTTACGCGTACGCTTATTAATAATATGGTTCTTGGTGTAACGGAAGGGTTCACAAAGAATCTTGAAATCAATGGTGTTGGTTATAGAGCAGCAAAAGCTGGTAAAAATCTTAACTTATCGCTTGGTTTTTCTCATCCTGTTATTGTTGAACCGCCAGATGGCATTACCCTTGATGCCCCGGCAGCAAACAGAATTATTATCTCTGGTATCAATAAAGAATCTGTTGGTGCTATGGCAGCAAAGATTCGTGGATATAGAGAGCCTGAACCATATAAGGGTAAGGGTATTAAGTATGAAGGTGAACATGTTCGTCGTAAGGTTGGTAAGGCTGGCGCGAAGGGTAAAAAATAATCATCTTTAAAGGAAAGGAGTGACCATTTTGCTTCTTAAAGCAGATAAAAATAAATCTCGTCAAAAACGTCATCTGAGAGTTCGTAATCATATCTCCGGCACTGCAGAAAGACCTCGTCTTAATGTATTCCGTAGCTTGAGTAATATTTATGCACAGGTAATTGACGATATTAATGGTGTAACAATTGTTGCGGCAAGTTCGCAAGATAAAGAGTTCAAGAATTATGGCGGTAACGTTGAAGCTGCTAAAGCAATTGGCGAATCAATCGCTAAACGTGCTTTAGAAAAAGGTGTTAAAGAAGTTGTATTCGATCGTGGTGGTTATATTTACCATGGCAGAGTTGCAGCTCTTGCCGAAGCAGCTCGCGAAGCTGGCTTGAAATTCTGAGTTTGTAAAGGAGGTACATGAATGGCTAGAACAGACAACGAAACTCCTGAATTCCAGGAGAAGGTTGTATATATTAACAGAGTTGCAAAGGTTGTTAAAGGTGGCCGTCGTTTTTCATTCAGCGCACTTGTTGTTGTTGGTAATGAAAAGGGTAAAGTTGGTGCAGGTTTAGGTAAAGCCAGCGAAGTTCCTGAAGCAATCCGCAAAGGCATCGAAGATGCAAAGAAAAATCTTATCGAAGTTTCGTTGAAGGAAAAATCAATTCCTCATCAGATTATCGGTGTGTTTGGTGCAGGTCGTGTTTTATTAAAACCGGCTGGCAAAGGTACTGGTGTCATTGCTGGTGGCCCAGCGCGTGCTGTACTTGAACTTGCAGGTATCCATGATATCCTGACAAAATCTCTTGGTTCTTCCAATCCGAACAACATGGTTCGTGCTACGTTAAAGGGCTTGGAACAATTGAAAAAAGCTGAAACAGTAGCTCAACTTCGTGGCAAGACTGTTCAGGAACTTTTGGGTTAAGGAGGCACTTCAATGGTAAAACTAAAAATCACTCTTACCAGAAGCCTGATCGGCAGACCTGCAACGCAGAGAGCTACAGTTAAGGCTTTGGGATTACACAGAATAAATTCTACGGCAGAAGTTGCTGACAGCGCAGCAGTTCGTGGACAGATACACAAGGTGGAACATCTTGTTACTGTAGAAGAAATACAAGACTAAGCTCAAGGAGGTGCATCAAATGAATTTACATGAATTATCTCCGGCTCCAGGCTCTAAAAAGGTTCGTACTCGTGTAGGACGCGGTCTTGGCAGTGGTCTTGGTAAAACGGCTGGTAGAGGTCATAAAGGACAGAATTCTCGTAGTGGCGGTGGCGTTCGTACAGGTTTTGAAGGCGGACAGATGCCAATCTATCGTAGATTACCAAAACGTGGATTCAAAAATATTTTTGCAAACAAATATGCAGAAGTAAATGTAGCAGAACTGAATCGCTTTGAAGACGGTGCAACGGTTGATCCGGTTGCTCTTATCGAAATTGGTATTCTAAAGAATATTCAGGATGGTATTCGTATTCTTGGGAATGGTGAAATTACAAAGAAGTTAACTGTAAAAGCTAACGGCTTTACCAAATCTGCAGAAAGTAAGATCACGGCAGCAGGCGGAAAAGTAGAGGTGATCTGAGGTGCTTTCGGCCCTTTCGAACATCATCAAAATCCCAGAGCTTCGGCAGAAGATTGTATTTACATTGATCATGTTTGCCGTATTCAGAATGGGGACACATATTCCAGTTCCAGGAGTAAATCCGCAGGTTATTGAACAACTATTCAATAATGGCAATTTGTTTGGTTTAATGGACTTGTTTTCTGGTGGTGCTTTAAGCAAGTTTTCGATATTTGCGATGAGCATTACTCCTTATATTAATGCAGCCATCATTATACAGCTGTTGACAGTTGTAGTTCCGACGTTGGAGCAGTGGTCTAAGGAAGGCGAAGAAGGGCATAAGAAGACAACACAGATTACACGTTATTTGACAGTCGTTTTAGCATTGTTTCAAGCCATAGGTATGGCGATTGGCCTGAAAGCGGCCATATTGAACCCAGGTGTTGTATCAATTACCATTATAGCGATTACGCTTACGGCTGGTACAGTATTTCTTATGTGGGTTGGTGAACAGATTACGGCACAGGGTGTTGGTAATGGGATTTCCCTTATTATCTTCGCTGGTATCGTAGCGGCTTTACCAAAATCATTAGGTACGATTTATAAATATCTACAGACAGGCACAATTAGTTATTTTAATGTTTTCTTGTTTGGAGTTATTGCAATTGCCATGGTTGTATTCGTTATTGCGATACAGCAGGGCTATCGTAGAGTTCCTGTTTCGTATGCGAAGCGGGTTGTTGGCCAGAAAACGTATGGTGGACACTCTACACACATTCCGCTAAAAGTAAATCAAGCGGGTGTTATTCCAATAATCTTTGCGTCATCCGTGCTAATGTTTCCAGTAACCATTGCTCAATTTGTACAAATTTCTTGGGTAAAAACGCTCGCCGGTTATTTTGCGTGGGGTACACCGCTACAGACAACGATTTATGCGTTGCTCATTATTTTCTTCACGTATTTCTATACCGCGGTTACTGTAAAGATATCGGATATGGCAGAGAATCTGAAAAAATACGGTGGTTTTATACCGGGAATTCGTCCGGGCAAGCCAACGGCAGAATATTTAGATCATGTCATGACTCGTATCACGCTTGCAGGTGCATTTTTCCTTGCTTTCATTGCTATATTACCGAATGCAGTCGCAGGTGCGACAAACATTCAGGGGGTGTACTTTGGTGGCACAGCGCTGCTCATTGTTGTTGGTGTGGCTCTTGATACGATGAAGCAGATTGAAGCGATGGTTGTAATGCGTCATTACCAAGGGTTCATGAAGTAGGGGAGGATTTAAAATGCATATCCTATTAATGGGACCGCCGGGTGCTGGTAAAGGTACTCAAGCGGAAAATCTGGTAGAAGAGTTTCATATCCCACATATATCAACAGGCGATATGTTTCGTGCTGCGGTAAAAGAAGGAACAGAGCTTGGCAAGCAGGCAAAGGCATGTATGGATGCCGGGCAGCTTGTCCCGGATCAAGTAACAATCGGTATTGTCAGAGAACGTTTGGCAAAATCGGACTGCAAAAAAGGATTTATTCTTGATGGTTTTCCAAGAACTGTAGAACAGGCAAATGCACTGGATACTATTCTTGTTGAAATAGGAATAAAGCTTACTCGTGTCTTGAACATTAATGTTCCGGCAGAAGATCTTATCGCAAGAGCGATTGGACGCCGTATCTGTAAGAAATGTGGTGCTACTTATCATGTAACATTCAGGCCAACTGCAAAAGAAGGCATCTGTGATACATGTGGTGGTGAAACATATCAGAGGGCAGATGACAGTGAATCTACGATGAAAAATCGTCTTTCTGTTTACGTTGCACAGACGAAACCACTTATTGACTACTATCAAAAAGCAGGGCTTTATACTGAACTTGATGGTAGAAAAGCAATCGACAAGGTCTTTGCGGATATTGTCAAAAGATTAAGGGGTTAAGATGTGCATTGGCAAATCGGGTGTTTTGATGTCCGGTGGTAATTTCACCGATCAATATAGTCAAAGACAAAGCTTTAAAATATCAGGAGAAGGACTTGTCACAGTTTTTGTGGCAGTCTTGCCTGATGAAAATAACAATGATGTTGGGCATGGCATTGGTAGAATGCGAAAAGCTCCTCAGATTCCGAATGGCGGTTCGGCAGGTCTGGATAGAGTAAAATCTGGAATGACTTTGGCCCAACCCAATTTCAAGAAAGGGAGAAGCTCATGTCTAAACAAGATGTAATTGAAGTAGAAGGTAAAGTACTTGAAGCATTGCCGAATGCCATGTTTCAAGTGGAATTAGAAAATGGTCATGTTGTATTGGCACATGTATCAGGTAAAATTCGCATGAATTTCATCCGGATATTACCTGGTGACAAAGTCACAATTGAACTTACGCCATACGATTTAACACGTGGCCGTATAACCTACCGTTTCAAGTAGTCATATTGATGTCTGATGCAAGCAGGCATCAGGTAAATCAAAGGACAATGTTAGAAAAGGGGGCATAACGCAATGAAAGTTAAACCATCGGTTAAACCAATTTGTGAAAAATGCAAAGTAATTAAACGCAAAGGTCACGTAATGGTTATTTGTGAAAATCCAAAACATAAACAAAAACAAGGATAAAAGGAGGTGCTTGATATATGGCACGTATTGCCGGAGTAGATTTACCTCGTGATAAGAGAATCGAAATCGCTTTAACATATATCTTTGGTATAGGTCTTACGACTTCTAAAAAGATCTTAGTAGTAACGGGCATTAACCCAGACACGCGTACTCGTGACCTTACGGAAGACGAAGTTGCAAAAATCCGTGATCAAATCGATAAGCAGGTTATTGTTGAAGGTGATTTGCGTCGTGAACAGTCGCTTAACATTAAGCGCTTAGTTGAAATTGGCTGCTATCGTGGTCGCCGTCATCGTATGGGTCTGCCTGTTCGTGGACAGAATACGAAGAATAATGCGCGTACACGCAAAGGCCCTAAAAAATCTGTAGCTGGTAAGAAAAAAGAAGCATAAAGGAGGGTTAAACATTGGCAATTAAGAAAGCGGTTCGTACGAAGAAAAAAGACCGTAAAAATATAGAGTTTGGTATTGCACATATCAGTTCTACATTCAATAATACAATTGTAACGCTTACTGACAAAAGCGGTAATGCGCTTTCATGGGCAAGTGCTGGTGGACTTGGATTTAGAGGTTCGAGAAAAAGCACTCCTTTTGCAGCGCAGATGGCAGCTGAAGTTGCAGCAAAGGCTGCAATGGAACATGGCTTAAAACAAGTTGAAGTATATGTAAAGGGACCTGGTGCAGGTCGTGAAGCAGCAATCAGATCCTTACAGGCAACGGGCCTTGAAGTTAACATGATCAAAGATGTTACTCCAATTCCACATAATGGGTGTCGTCCGCCGAAACGTAGAAGAGTATAATAGGAGGTGCAAATATAGATGGCAATTGATAGAGTTCCAGCTCTCAAAAGATGCCGTTCCCTCGGTATCGAACCAGCTGTTGTCGGTTTGAGCAAAGAGTCGAAACGCCAACCACGCCGTACAAACCGCAAAGTAAGTGAATACGGTACGCAGTTGAAGGAAAAGCAAAAAGCAAAATTTATTTATGGTATTTTAGAAAAGCAGTTTAGATCTTACTATGATAAAGCAAAGAAGATGCAAGGGGTTACAGGTGAAAACTTATTAGGTCTTCTCGAAAGAAGAATTGATAATGTTGTATTTCGTCTAGGTCTTGCAGCTACACGCAAACAAGCTCGTCAGCTTGTATCGCATGGTCATGTAACTGTTAATGGTAAGCGTCTTGACATTCCGTCTGCGCTTGTAAAAGTAAATGATGTTATTGCAATCAAAGAAAAGAGTCGTGCAAATGACTTCTTTAAAGCACTTGTTGAATCGTATGATTCTTTGAGCACACCAGCTTGGATCTCTGCTGATAAAGCAAATATGAGTGGTACAATAACAAGATTTCCTAATCGTGATGAAATTGATGTCCCAGTCGATGAACAGGCGATTGTCGAATTGTACTCCAGATAATATGTCTGTGTTTTGTTATATGGACATCATGTGTTAATACGCATAGAATTATTGAGGAGGGTTATTCCAGATGATCGAAATCGAAAAACCGAAGATTGAGATAGTGGAAATCAGTGAAGATAGTCGTTATGGTAAATTTGTCTGTGAACCGCTTGACCGTGGTTATGGTACTACGCTTGGTAACAGTTTACGCCGTATTCTATTATCTTCATTACAGGGTGCTGCAATAACCTCCATCAGAATCGACGGAGTACTCCACGAGTTTTCGACGATTCCTGGTGTTCGGGATGACGTTACGAATATCATTCTAAACTTAAAATCACTATGTCTGAAAATGTATAGTGAAGAACCACGTGTAATCCGTATTGATGTTGATGGAGAAAAGGAAGTTACGGCAGCTGATATCATTACTGATGCAGATGTTGAAATCCTCAATCCTGAACTTCATATTGCGACAGTTGATGAAACTGGATCGCTTAAGATTGAAATGACGGTTGAACGCGGTCGTGGTTATGTTCCAGCGGATAAGAATAAAAAACCGGATCATGTAATCGGTATTATTCCTATTGACTCGATCTTTTCTCCAATCCAGAGAGTAAACTATACCGTAAAGGATACACGTGTAGGTAACGTTACAGATTACGATAAGTTGACTCTGGAAGTGTGGACAGATGGCTCTATTCGCCCGGAAGAAGCAGTCAGTAAATCCGCCAGTATTCTTGTGGCGCATTTGAAGCTGTTCCAGAATATGGCAGGCCTTCCTGAAGAAGAAGAAGTTGAAGAAGGAACATTTACAGAAGTACCAGAAAGTGATGCTTCTAAAGTTTTAGAAATGACGATTGAAGACTTGGATTTGTCAGTTCGTTCTTATAATTGTCTCAAGAGGGCTAATATCAACACAGTTGCTGATTTAGCTTCAAAGAGTGAAGAAGATATGATGAAGGTAAGAAATCTTGGTCGTAAGTCTCTTGAAGAAGTTAAAAAGAAATTGCAGGAACTTGATTTATCGCTTGTTGAAACTGAAGAATAGGAGAGGGAAACAATGGGCTACAGAAAATTAGGACGTAACTCCAGTGCACGTAAAGCATTATTTCGCAGCATGCTTACTGCCTTCTTTATGCATGAACGCATTGAAACGACGGAAACTAAGGCCAAGGAAGTAAGTGGCCTTGCTGAACAAATGATCACATTAGCTAAACGCGGTGATTTGTCAGCTCGTCGTCTGGCAATTGCGCGTACGATGGATGAAGAAGTTGTAAGAAAATTGTTTGATGAAATTGCACAGAAATATACTGACCGCCAGGGCGGTTACACCCGTATCCTCAAGCTTGGACCACGTCGCGGCGATGCTGCACCGATGGCAATTCTTGAATTAGTATAAGGGTAGAGATGAGGCGACCGTAAAGGTGCCTCATCTTTTTGCTATAAAAAAATGGAAAAATCTGAATAATTAGTGATGCTTACATAAAAAGATTAAAGTTATATACAATAAAGAGATATATAATTTCCTAGAATATCCAATAAAAATATGATAAAATAAAATTATTGGAAGCGATTACATCATTGCAATTTTGCGGTGAAATGAATAAAGAGGGAATGTGTGATATGGTACAGATTGGAATTCGGTTACATGATGTGGAAAAGGGAACAATTGAAGAGCGTTTGCCGATTGTGCAGAGAAAGGGCTTTTCTTGTGTTCATCTTGCACTGTCAAAGACTGTGCAGGAATACTCGGTAAAAAATGCCGCACTTACACCAGGTTATGCGATGTATCTTCGAAAACTTTTTGTAAAAAGCAATATCAATATTGCAGTTTTAGGTTGCTATTTGAATTTGGCTAATCCAAATCAGAAAAAACTTGCAGAAATTCAGCAAACATACTATGCACATATTCGTTTTGCTTCACAGCTTGGCTGTGGTGTTGTAGGGACAGAAACAGGAGCACCAAACGAAGCTTATGTATATGAGCCTGCCAGCCACGGTGAAGAAGCATTGCAGACGTTTATAGAAAATCTTCGTCCAGTTATTGCTTGCGCGGAAAAATTTGGGGTTGTTTTTGCGATTGAGCCGGTGTGGAATCATATTGTGTACAACTCTAAGCGTGCACTTGAAGTGCTCAAAGCGATTGATTCACCCAATTTGCAAATCATCTTTGATCCGGTTAATCTTCTTTCGTTGGAAAATTATGAGAATCGGGAGGCGGTTATCGATAGGGCAATTGAAGATCTTGACGCGTATATTGCAGTTGTACATATTAAGGATTTTTGTATAGAACAAGGTAAGCTTATTTCTGTTGCTGCGGGTACAGGTGTGATGGATTATAGTCAAATTATGAAGTTTATTAAGCAGGAAAAACCTTTTGTGCAGGTGACACTCGAGGATACTGTACCAGAAAATGCAGAGATGGCACGTGAATTTATTCAGAGGGTATATGACAAAGCATAAAAATTTTTAATTTATATCGGAATAAATTGTGATTTCCTATAGTATGAAGAATAAAGGTATAAGAAGTCGGGAATTGAATATAAAATTCCCCTTAATCTGTTCAAATGTTTTTGTATTGAACCGCATTTGCATAATAATTATAGGATGTTTTTTTTGGACACATGGAAAAGTAAGTTGAATTGTTATGAAAAGCTTAGATGCAATCTTTTATAAAAAGGATATAACAAAATCTATAGAATGATAAATGGGATTATTTTGTTTACCTGAAAATGGATTTGTGTTAACAATGTAAATCTAGTATAATAAGAGCTGTTGCAAAACAGCTCTTTTTACGTGTGCAAAATAAGAGCTCGAACGGGGGAAGAACTTTGGAGTTTATTCAGATAGAAAATCTTAGCCATGTATATCATGAAGGACAAGAAAATGAATATAGGGCACTTGATAATATAAATTTAACGGTTAAAAAAGGGGAGTTCCTTGCAGTCATAGGAACGAATGGTTCAGGAAAATCTACTTTGGCAAAGCATCTTAATGCATTGCTATTGCCAACAGCTGGCAGTTGTAAAATTATGGGGATGAATACAGCAACTGCGGAAGAAGTATGGAAGATTCGTCAGCATGTTGGTATGGTATTTCAGAATCCTGATAATCAGATCATTGCTGCAGTTGTTGAGGAAGATGTTGCTTTTGGACCAGAAAACCTGGGCGTTCCAGCAGCAGAAATAAGATTTCGTGTAGCAGAGGCATTACGAGCTGTTAGTATGGAGAAATATCGTAAATTTGCACCACATCTTTTATCGGGGGGGCAAAAGCAGCGGGTTGCAATTGCGGGGGCATTAGCAATGCAGACGGACTGTATCGTATTTGATGAACCGACAGCGATGCTGGATCCAATTGGACGGGGCGAGGTGCTGGAAACGGTAAAAAAACTGCATAAAGAGGCTGGAATTACGGTTGTTTATATTACGCACTTTATGGAAGAGGCTGTTGCGGCAGATCATGTTGTTGTCATGGAAAAAGGCCGGATTGCAGAAGAGGGGACCCCAATAGAGGTTTTTACAAAGGTTGAGAAGCTAAAGAAGATGGGGCTTACAGTGCCACTGGCGACAGAGGTCGCTTTTCTTCTAAGACAAAAAGGGATTCCTGTGCCGGAAACTGTGTTAACGAATAAAGAACTGGTGGTGGCTTTATGTCAATAGAGGTTAAAAATCTAACATATACTTATATGAAGGGGACACCTTTTGAACGGACGGCATTGAAGGATATTTCACTTACAATAGAAGAAAACTCTTTTACAGCAATTGCTGGGCATACGGGATCAGGAAAGTCAACGCTTGTACAACAATTTAATGGTCTTTTGACACCGACAATGGGACAGATTTTTGTCGATGGGGTAGATATTTTATCAAAAAAACCGGAGGCAAAGCTTGCAAAGTGTAAGATCGGCATGGTGTTTCAATATCCAGAACACCAGCTTTTTGAAGAAACAATCGCAGCGGATATTGCCTTTGGGCCACGCAATCTTGGTCTGGAAGAAGAAGAAATTGAAAAGCGGGTAAGGGATGCAATGGCATTTGTTCAGCTTGACTATGAAATTTATAAGGAGCGTTCACCGTTTCAGCTCAGCGGCGGGCAGATGCGTCGTGTGGCAATCGCAGGTGTCATTGCACTGCACCCCAAGTATCTCATATTGGATGAACCGACAGCCGGACTTGATCCGTTGGGACGGGCTGATTTACTTAAAAAAATTGCAGAACTGCATCAATGTGAAAAAACAACAGTTATAATGGTATCACATAATATGGATGATGTTGCAATGCTGGCACAAAAAGTCTTATTTATGAACCATGGTGAGATTATCGTTAATGATACACCGCAGGTTGCTTTTAAGGAAACAGAAAAGATAAAGCAATCCGGGCTGGAAGTACCGCAGCTGATGGCTCTTTTACAACAATTGCGCGTAAAGGGCCTAAATGTTGATACAAGTATATTCAAGCTGGAAACTGGGGTTGATGAGATCATTAAAGCAATAGGGAGGAAACGGTTATGCTGACAGATATTACGATTGGACAGTATTTTCCGGGACAATCTATTCTTCATCGACTTGATCCGCGGACAAAAATTATTTTACTTTTTTTCTTTATAATAGGAATCTTTATTCTTGATACATCACTTACATATATTGCATTAACACTGTTCACGGGAGCACTGATTTATTTTTCCGGCATTCCGTTTAAGATGGTTTTGAAATCGATAAAACCGTTATGGTGGATTATACTGTTTACTTTTCTTATTCATCTTTGCAGTACGCCAGGTGAGCCTGTTGCAAAGATTTGGATTTTTTCGCTGACCCTTGAGGGGTTGCGGCAGGGCATCTTTATTTCATTGCGTTTGATTTTGCTTATTCTTTTGTCATCTCTTTTAACCTTTACAACTTCCCCATTGGCACTGACGGATGCTTTGGAAAATCTTATGGGTCCTTTAAAACGTGTCGGTGTACCGGCACATGAACTGGCGATGATGATGACGATTGCCTTACGTTTTGTACCAACCTTAATAGAAGAAACGGATAAGATCATGAAGGCGCAAAAAGCCAGAGGATCTGATTTTTCATCAGGGAGTATCGTCCATCGATTAAAGAGTCTTATACCGATTCTTGTCCCGCTCTTTATCTCGGCATTTCGCCGGGCAGATGAACTGGCTATGGCAATGGAGGCACGCTGTTATCGTGGTGGTATTGGTCGTACACGCATGAAGGACCTAAAAATTCATACGATCGATTATATTGCTTATGCTGCGGCCTTCGTTTTTGGAATAGGGCTTACAGCGTTGAAAATAAGTGGGTTGTGATATGAAAAAGAATCATAAAGAGATGATGAAGGCGCGTAAGCGTAATATAAAGTTGGTCCTAGCCTATGATGGTGGTCACTATCATGGTTTTCAACGCCAGACAAATCACGTGTTGGCTGTGCAGAATGTATTAGAGGAGAAGCTTGCAATCATATTTGGTGATGAAATTGAGCTTGCAGCTGCCGGACGTACAGATGCAGGTGTGCATGCCTATGGGCAAGTAGTAAACTTTTTTACAGATGGAACAATACCTGTCGAACGGATGGTACGGGCTATCAACAGCGTGCTTCCGGAAGATATTGTTATCCGATCAGCGGTTGAGGTGGGACGTGATTTTAGTGCACGTCATAGTGCCAAGGATAAAACTTATCTTTATCGGATACAGCAGGGTGATATACCAAATCCGTTTACACGCCAGTATGCCTGGTATATTCGCAAAAAACTCGATATATCAGCGATGCAGATGGCACTTGCACAGATTGTTGGGGAACATGATTTCTCTTCCTTTAAAGCAGCTAGCAATGTAACAATGAGTCCGATAAGGACAATTTATGAGGTTTCATGTGAAGAAAAAAGTGAGGGGATAATAGAACTTTTCTTTTTGGGCAATGGTTTTCTCTATCATATGGTGCGTAACATTATAGGAACGATTGTGAATGTAGGTCTTGGGCAGACAACGATTGAACAGTTCCAAGAGATAATAGCGGCGAAGAACCGCAAGTATGCTGGGGCAACGGCACCAGCACAAGGACTTTATCTTTATAAAGTTACATATTGAAGCAGCAGGGATTGCCATATAAGTGGCAATTTTTTGTTTTTCCAGCCATTGCTCATCTGAAAAATAGCTGTAATTTAAAAATAAATATAGCAATATTTAATGAATTTGGTATAATAGAAGATGGTAGAATATGATATTTATAGGTAATTTTCAGGTGGTGAATATGATGCAAACATTATTAAAAGTAGGGATTGACATTGGTTCGACAACAATAAAAGTTGTTGTGCTTGATAGGGAAAAAAAGATCATATACAAAAAATATGCACGTCATTTCTCCGAGATCAATACAGCCCTACAGGAAAATTTCTTAGCATTAAAAGATATTGTCGGAACAAATAAGTTCTTGTGCTCAATTACGGGATCTGCTGGTATGGGACTTGCAAAGAGGATTCGTGTGCCTTTTGTGCAGGAAGTTATGGCTTGTGCAACGGCGGTCAAAGCGTTTGCATCTGAGACAGATACTGTTATTGAACTTGGCGGTGAAGATGCTAAGATCACGTATTTTGGAACAGCACCAGAACAGCGAATGAACGGTGTATGTGCGGGCGGGACAGGTTCGTTTATCGATCATATGGCTTCACTGCTGCACACGGATGCTATGGGGCTTAATGTGCTTGCAGCAGAAGGCAAACAGATTTATACAATTGCATCCCGTTGTGGTGTATTTGCTAAGACTGACATACAGGCACTTATGAATGATGGAGCAGCAAAAGCAGATATTGCACTATCAATCTTTCAGGCTGTGGTAAATCAGACGATTGGTAATCTGGCGCAAGGCCGCCCTATTAATGGAAAGGTCGCGTTTCTTGGTGGTCCGCTTTTCTTTTTATCAGAATTGAAAAAGAGGTTTGTTGAGACACTCCATTTAAAAAGAGAAGAGGTCGTTTCTGTAGAAGATGGCTGCTATTTTGTTGCTTTGGGTGCATCCATAGCAAAGGAAAGCCGTGTCATGGATTTTACTGAGCTGCAATATAATTTGTCTGCAGCTGAAGCAAAGCATTCAGAAACAGAGACCGCGCGTTTTATCCTTTTTAAGGATGCAGACGATCATAAGGCATTTTTAATGCGCCATGCAAGGAATAAAGTAAAAAGGGGTAGTCTTGCTACGTATAGCGGAAATGTCTATATTGGCATTGATGCTGGTTCGACAACGACAAAGATTGTGGCAATTGGGGAGGATAAGGAAGTATTATATACTTCCTATGGCAGCAATCAGGGATCGCCACTTAAGACGGTAGTACGTGAACTGTGTGATCTTTATACGAAACTCAATGATAATGTCAAAATTGCTTCAGTAGTGACAACGGGATATGGGGAAGCGATTGTAAAGGCGGCCATTCATGCAGATTCTGGTGAAGTGGAGACTTTTGCGCATCTTCGTGCGGCACAGCAGTTTTGTCCACAAGTTACATTTGTGCTTGATATTGGTGGACAAGATATGAAATGTTTCTTTGTCCGGGATGGAACTATTGGGCAGATTACGCTCAATGAAGCATGCTCTGCTGGTTGTGGATCTTTTATTGAAAATTTTGCACAGGGCCTCAATATGACAGCTGGTGAATTTGCTACAAAAGCAATGGAATCAAAAGCACCTGTTGATCTTGGAACGAGATGCACGGTGTTTATGAATTCAAAGGTAAAGCAGTCACAGAAGGAAGGTGCGGCAATCGGAGATATCTCGGCCGGTATAGCACTTTCTGTTATCAAAAATGCTTTATTTAAGGTTATGCAGTTGAAGGATGTTAAGACACTCGGAGATTATATCGTTGTGCAGGGAGGAACCTTCTATAACGATGCAGTCCTGCGGTCAATGGAGCTGCTTATTGGTAAACAGATAATTCGTCCAGATATTGCAGGGCTTATGGGTGCTTATGGTGCGGCGATTCTTGCACAGGAAAGAAACCAGGGGCAGTCAACTGTACTTACAGCAAAGATGCTTAATGAATTTGAGGTAAAGACAACTTCGTATCGTTGCAAAGGCTGTGGCAACCAGTGCCTAATCACAGCGCAGGCTTTTCCGGATGGTGGGAAATATTATACAGGTAATCGATGTGAGCGTGGTATTGGCAAAACGAAAACAGAAAATAAAGTCCCCAATATTTATGCATATAAGTATGAACGGCTTTTTTCCTATTACCACCCACTTATACATCCAAGCCGTGGGAAAATCGGTTTGCCGCGTGTATTGAATATGTACGAGGATTACCCTTTTTGGTTTACGTTCTTTACAATGCTGGGCTATGAAGTTGTTCTTTCCGGGAAATCTTCGCCGGCGATGTATTACAAGGGAATGGCGACGGTTCCATCGGACTCACTTTGCTATCCAGCGAAAATTGTTCATGGACATATTATTGACCTTATTGAAAAACAAATAAAAAAGATTTTTTATCCGTGTATTCCTTATAATATTTCGGATGATTACAATGAGTCAGATAATCACTATAATTGCCCGGTTGTAGCATCTTATGCGGAAAATATCCGGGCAAATATGGACATGGTTCGTAAAGCAGATGTTGTATTCATGCAACCGTTTTTACCACTTAATGACAAAAAACGTCTTATTGAACGTCTGTCTGAAGAGTTGATAAGAGAGCGGATTACAAAAAATGAAATTACAGCAGCTGTAGAAGCATCCTATATTGAACTGGAGCATTATAAGGCAGATGTACGTGCATATGGAGCAGAGATTTTAGCGAAAATCGAAAAAGAGCATTTACATGGTATATTATTAGCAGGCAGACCTTATCATATAGATCCCGAAATCAATCATGGAATACCGGAAATGATTCAAGATTATGGTTTGCCAGTGCTTTCCGAGGACGCTGTCTATCACATGCCTGTATCGGATGAGAAACTGCAGATTGTTAATCAGTGGAGTTACCATGCAAGGCTTTATCATGCGGCTAGCTATGTAGCTGCACATGATGAACTGACGCTTATTCAACTGAGTTCTTTTGGCTGTGGACTGGATGCAATTACAACAGGACAAGTCAAAGAGATTCTTGATATGCATCATCGTATTTATACGATGATTAAGCTCGATGAAGTAAGCAATTTGGGAGCAGCAAGAATACGTCTGCGTTCGCTTATTGCAGCACTTGCCTGCAGAAAGAACCCAACAGCAGGTTTTGAGCATATAGAAGCGAGACCACGTTTTACTGAAGAGTGCAAGAGAACGCACACGATTTTGGCACCACAGATGGCACCAATCCATTTTGAACTTATTCAGGAATCCTTACGGAAATATGGTTATCAGGTGCTTATCCCGGAAATGCCGAAGCGTGATGCGATTGAACTTGGATTGCGTTATGTGAATAATGATATGTGCTATCCGGCAATTGTTGTTATTGGACAGTTGCTTGCGGCGATTCGTTCCGGTAAATGTGATCCGGATCATACTTCGATTATGTTGTTTCAGACTTGCGGAGCATGCAGAGCAACCAATTATTTAAACCTTATGCGCAAGGCATTGAAGGATGCCGGTTATGGTCAGGTCCCGGTGTTTGCCTGCTGGGGGCTGGAAAAGGATGCCTTTGTGCTTGACAAAGCGTGCTTTGTCGATATCATGAAGAGTACAGTCTATGGGGATATTCTAATGAGGGTTACAAACCGCATCCGACCGTATGAATATAAGAGTGGTATAACACAGGCACTTTATGAAAAATGGATGGAACGGTGTAAAGCAGAGCTCAATAAAGGTAGTTTGTTTAAATTTGCAAGGAATATCAAGAATATCGTGCATGATTTTGACCATGTTGTGATACAGGAAAACACATGGAAACCAAAGGTTGGTGTCGTGGGGGAAATACTTGTAAAATATCATCCGGTTGCTAATAATCAAATTGAAAAACTTCTTCAAAATGAAGGTGTTGAAGTTGTTATGCCAGATCTTATGGATTTCTTTATGTATATGGCCTATGATAATATTATCAAATACAAGCTGCTCGATGGAAAATATATCGATAAGATGAAATCAGAAATGTTTATTCAACTTATGGAATTCTTCCGACGTCCAATGAGCAATGCGCTGAAGAAGAGCAAGCGATTTACACCTCCACAATCAATTAAAATGATTGCAGCTATGGCAGAAAAGCATGTATCACTTGGTAATCTTGCTGGTGAAGGCTGGTTTCTTACAGGTGAAATGCTTAAACTTATCAAGAATGGTGTACCCAATGTTGTCTGTTTGCAACCGTTTGGCTGCCTGCCAAATCATATCACAGGTAAAGGTATGATTAGAGAACTGCACCATGCTTATCCAGAATGCAATATTGTTGCATTGGACTGTGATGCTGGAGCAAGCGAAGTCAATCAGTTGAATCGAATTAAACTTATGCTGTCTGTTGCTTTTGAAAAAAAACCTTTCGAAAAGCAACAGAAGATATAGGATATTTTGAAGGAGAAAATGCTCGTAAGATGATGGCTAGCTCTGAGGTTCTAAAAAAAACATAGAAAAAAGCAATTTGGGGGCTATACAAAAGTGTGAAATGCTGATATAATGATTGATGTTGTGTTATGCATGGAACATTGTGTATAGCCAGTAATTGAAAAAGGCTTGACTTTGGTTTTGTTTTTTATTAAATATTTTTATATGAGGATGCAACTGCGATTTCCACAGCCCCGGAAGTTCAGGAAAGACCTTGTACAATTGCTTAAAAAAGGAAACTAAATAAAGTTAATTAAACGGGGAGGGATATTGTATGAAAACAACGTTTATAGCAAATGAAGCAAACATCGAGCGAAAGTGGTATGTTGTAGACGCTGAAGGCCAGACTGTAGGTAGATTAGCTGCTGAAGTTGCAAAAGTACTTCGCGGTAAACATAAACCAACCTTTACACCTCATGTTGACACAGGTGATTTCGTCATCGTTGTTAACGCCGATAAGGCTGTATTTACAGGTAAAAAATTAATTAAGAAAACATATTTTCGTCATTCAGGATATACTGGAGGAACTACATTTGTTCCAGCTGGACAGATGATGGAAAAATTTCCTGAAAGAGTCATCGAAATGGCTGTTAAGGGAATGCTTCCGAAAAATAGACTTGGTGCAAAAATGTATACAAAGTTGAACGTTTACGCTGGTTCTGAGCATCCACATGCAGCACAGAGTCCAGAAGTACTCACACTTAATATTAGATAAAACTGGAAGGAGGAACATTATTTATGGCATTAGTTAGCTACTACGGTACAGGTCGCAGAAAAACGTCAGTTGCCAGAGTTCGTCTGGTTCCAGGTGAAGGCAGTGTAACGATTAATGGTCGTGATATGCAGGCATATTTTGGTCTTAAGACTCTCGAACTCATCGTTAGACAACCATTAAACTTAACTGAAACAGTTGATAAATATGATGTAATTGCAAGCGTAGAAGGTGGCGGAGCTTCCGGTCAAGCCGGTGCTATTCGTCATGGTATTTCCCGCGCATTGCTCAAGCTTGATGCTGAAATGCGTCCTGCTTTGAAAAAAGCCGGATTCCTTACGCGTGATCCACGTGAAAAGGAACGTCGTAAGTACGGTCTTAAAAAAGCCCGTAAGGCTTCACAGTTCTCTAAGAGATAATAATAACAAGATCAAAAGCCACAAGGAACTTAATGTTCTTGTGGCTTTTTTTTAACTAAAAACCTATAAAAATTGGTAAAACCCAGATGGTTTTTCGGTTTTTGGATTTATTGGAATCAGGTGATTCTTGCCGATCGCTGTTTTATTATTTGTAACAATGAAGTACCAATCCTTGTTAAATATGCCTGCTAACTTGATGTTGAGCAGTTCGCTTAGACGAATGCCCCGTAATATCATAATTAAAGTTGTATCAACAGAGGGCATGCTGGGGCACATAGAGAACAATGCTTTAATTTCTTCTTTACTAAAGATAATTCTAATCGGTGTTTTTTGTTTTCTGGCAGCTTCACATAGTTTGAATAGTCTTTTGTAGTGATACCATTTGTTGTCTGCTCAAGTGGAAATCGCTCAAAGTGGTGTTTCATTCTTTTTTATCTGAAATGTAACATATATTTGATAAACCTACACAAAATCAGCTTTATAAAGAACTTTAAGTGATTGACACTTGACTAGGTTATGGTAGAATAAGGATTGTTGGTGTGCCTGCATGATAATGGATTTTTAAGTCGTTTGATTAATTCGGGCGGCTTTTTCATATGGATAGGAAGGAAAACTCTTTTTTTTATTGAATTGCGTAAAAAAGAGGAGGCGGATATTATGGTTGAATTAAAAAAAACAGAAAAAATAAATACAATTATGCCAGTGTATTTGATATTGTTGGGAATTAAAAAAGATTTAAAGAGATTGGCAGATGGTTTAGAAGTTGTAAATCCTGAAAACAAAGAGTATTATATTGATTTACAGGCTAAATGTGAGAAAACTATTGAAGAAATATATACGAGCGCTCAGACAATAAAAGAAAAAATCAAAGTAATGTAGTAATATATATAATATCTTCAAAAAGACGTATTAACCTCGGGTTTGGTATTAATGAGCTGTCGGTGTTCTTGTAATGTCGCTTTCAAAGTAGTAATATAATAGTATGGAATTGTAAGAAGAAATAAAGCTGTTCAGTTGATTCGGGCGGTTTTTCTTTTGGTGTGACAGACCGTAAAACATGAAGGGAGCTAAGTATAATGGCTAATGGTATTTGTTTTGGAAATGTAGTTGTGGATTGCAAGAATGAACAAAAGTTGTGTCGATTTTATAAGCAGCTTCTTGGATGGGAAAAACAGGAAATGTATGGACACCCAGCAGTGCGGAGCGAGAACGGATTGGTGTTCTTATTTGTACAGGATGATGAATATGTTTCGCCTATTTGGCCTGACGAGTTAGATAAGCAGCAAAAACAAATGCATTTTGATTTTCAAGTGGATGATGTAGTTGTTGCAGTTCAAAAGGCGGAGAAATTAGGGGCTGTTGAAGCAAAAGCGCAGTTTGGTGGAGATCATTTTGTAACGATGATAGATCCTGCAGGGCATCCATTTTGTCTTTGTGCCAAGGGCTAATTTATACGAAATAAAAAAGCACCTTTCGGGGTGCTTTTCTTGTGTCAAAAATCAGGAGATGAATTAAATGCAACTACAAATACATTGTGCATACACAGAGAGTGTGGATTCGGCATCTGTAAGTGGATGTATTATATACGATTTAATACGCAAAGAAATAAAAGGCCGTTATAATGTGCTGTCGAGTGGTAAAAGAAACGAAAGCCGAGGCCTTTGCAGTGTGATGCAGGACCTCGACTTTTTTCGATTTATTGGATACAATTTCTAAAAATTGTTAGCGATTTTAGCATATCCTGCATCCATAGCTTTATTCAATGCATCGGTTATCGGTGCTTTATAACCAACATTTCCAATTAGTGTTGCAACATTTTCGGAATCTCCCATTGTTTGGAAGGTAGTAATTTTATCTTGGCTTGTATTATAGAATTTGTATTTTAGCTTAGCTTTTGTTTCTACTTTTGTAGAAAAGAAACTCATATGTCTAGTACTTATTAAATTAGATATTTCCATTGCAATAACATAATCAGCGTTCGTTTCTTTGGCTACTGTGGCAAATACATCTTTTTCGGGTAATTCCATGTTAGAAACATCATAACCAGCGGTAGACAAGGCCTTTTGTACATCTGCATCAGAGACAACACTAAAGTTCTTTGCTGTAAACTCTTCAGCGTATTTAGATTGAACAACATCTTTTACAAAATCTTTTGTTTCTTCTGTGGTGTTTACGTAAGGAATAATTGCAATGGTGTAGCTTCTTTGAGTTGCTGCAGGAGGTGATTCTGCGAATACGGTGGTCATCGATATTAAGAATAATACTAAAAATAATATGGTCTTTTTCATGATTACATCTCCATTCATTGTTTAGAGTAAACTCTTTTAAAGCTTAGCATGTAAAAAATAATATTACAACTTTTTATTGTTATTATTTGGAATATATAAATAATCTTCAATTGCAATAGCAAATTACTCCGTCATGTATAGGCATGGTCTGTTAACCTGTGAAGTAATTCTTTAAAATTGTTTTCAAAAAGGCTATGATCGGAAAAATCAATATAATTTATACCAGAAAGATATTGTGGAATTGAATGGGGGAGAGCAGTTTTTACCACGGGGACCAACTTATACTTATTTAAATTAGTTTGTTTCAAAGGCATTAATAAGCTGGTTTCAAATCCAATACCACCTGCATTTGTGTCTGCTTTTTTTGCATACTCAGGAGTACATATAATTATTATGAAATCAGCATAAGCGATTTCTTGTGTCAGCCTATGATTAAAATCAATGATACCAAATCTTTGTAAAAGCATGTGATCATTTTTAGCATCAATTCCGTTTTTTCTGAGTTGATTTATTAAGGAAAGGACGAAATCTGCATGCTCTTTGTTGTCCCTACTATAACTGATAAATACAGTGATGTTTTTAGACAAAATAATACCCCCTCTTAATAAAATGAAAGGTAGCCATAGAATTTACATTAATCTCTAGGAGATTTTATGGGCTTGATGAATATGCTTTAATTATATGCCTGTCTCGTTTTCTAAAAACACTTTTAAAGCCTTTAATTTTCCGGGTTTTTCAATTTCCGTTAGCTCTGAAGCTTATTCCGGCATATCAATCCAATTGCGAATGAGCTTTGGCATAAAATGTTTTTCTTCATCCAGGGTAAGGGCGTTCATAAGCAATGGTCATATAATGCTCCTTTTGTATAGTGTTTTGAGCTACACTTTATTTTACATTCTATTACTACTTAAAGATTAATTCAATTGAATTTTGAAATAATGGTTGATAGTAACAGTTTTCTTGGTCAATGCTGCTAATAATATGACAATAAATTGTTGCTGGCTCAAAATGTTTACTGGTATGAAATAATTGAATTCAAAAATAGACGGTTGTTTTGTAAATGTAAATCCGCTAAACTGGATATTGGATTGAAATTGAATTAACAGAACACTTTATCCTGTTATTAAAAAGTTCTAGTAAATTAAGGCTGATATTGATTTTTATAAATAAAATATGAAGGCGGTTTTTTGTGTGGGAATAAGAAATGCAGAGATAAGTGATTGGAAAGAGATAATGGAATTGCTTAAGCAGCTAGACTATTCGAATACGGATTCATTTTTGAAAAATAAAATTATGATGTTACTAAATCACCCTGATGAAAAATTGTTAGTATATGAAGATGATAAAAAAGTTGTTGCGATCATATCGATTCATTTCATTCCCCAGTTAGCGGTTGTGGGTGATTTTGCTCGAATAAGTTATTTTTCGGTAGATAAAGAAGCTCGAAGCAAAGGCATTGGCCGTGAGTTGGAAGAATATTGTGTTGCCTTAGCAAAAGCTAAAAAATGTGACCGGATTGAAGTACATTGCCATTCTAGGAGAGTGGACGCACATCGATTTTATGATCGACAAGGTTTTGTTGAAGCCCCTAAGTATTTTATTAAAAAGTTAATCTACAACTTTTAAAAGACTACCTTCGGTGGAGTGAACAAATACAGCAAAGTTGTAAATAAGTATAGCAGTCGTTCGATCGATATTCATATTTTGAGTATACATCGATGGCTGCTATATTTATTTACACTGTTTGGTTGTACACTTACTGTCATTAAATAAAAAAGCCGGAGCTTAGTTTATATAAGCGCCAGCTTTTGGTTCTTCATTAAGATAAGGTTGAAGTAGTCGTGTTGAGTTCCATTTAATCATTTGGATTTTTTTATTTATATCATTTCACCGGATGGAATATCGTCATTAGAATTGTTAATCATATTAGAATTGGACGCTGGTTTAGTTCTAAGGAATGTATTTGCATATTTCTCGCCGTACAATTGTTTAAACAATATAATGGATTCTTTAAATGACAAGCTGTTAGGTTCGATATCAACTGGTGGGGCATCGCGTAAATAGTTGTATGAAATGCTGCCATCTTCAGTATAGGCAATACTTTTAGGGATTTGTAACTGTATGCTTTTTGTATTAAAGTTATAATAGTATATTACTGTGCTTTTAGCTGTGATTTTGTCCGCTTGATCAAATCCGATATTATCGCATTGAATAATGTAATAGGGTGGGGCGTATTTTACCGATTGAATAGAGGTTTTATCCAGATAAATATTAGTGGTTATTTCAGAATCGATTTTTATATACTTATCTGGATTGTCATCATATTGATTAGCAAAACAAAGGGTACTTAAAATCGTCATAAATAGCATAACAAGAGAGAGTATTCTTTTCATTTTATGTCTTCTTTCTTTTTGCGTTATAAAAAGTTGCAATACTTAAATTAGTATAAACCTAACATAACCTATGCTGTAATTATACACCTGAATTGTTTGTAAATCTTTATTAATATTATTTAATGCTTAAATCTGAAGAAATTAATGAAATATCAGCAGCAACCGAAGAACAATCGGCATCGATGCAGGAAATAGCATCAGCAAGCGTGCATTTGTCAAAAATGGCAATGGATTTGCAAAATGAAATACAAAAATTTAAAGTGTGATTAAGATTATTAAACAATTATATGTAAGTGAAAATGGTCGTGCCGTTTTTGGCGCCAGCGTGCTTTTACAATAATGCATAACAAAATAACAGAGACGAAAAGAGTACACGAAATTTTAGATGATTTTATATCGTTTAGATTCGTGTGTTCTTTTTTTTAATGAAAAAGCGCGTCGGATTTTTAAATATATTGGTTCGGGGATATTGATTACTGCTGGATTTATAGATATGGGAAATTGGGCAGCTAATATGGTGGCAGGAGCAGATTATGAATATGACTTGTTACGATGGTTATACCATCAGCAATTATGTTGATTGCTTTACAACGTAACGTTGCTTATTATCAATATTTGATGGCACTTTTGTACGTTTTCATTGTCGGTTTCCTGAGTTGTTAGATGCGCAAGCGTTTAAACTGCTGTTTATAGGAATTCAGGGGACTTTGGAGTACTTTCCAAAGTCTTTGTTTTTATCTGTGGAACAATTTTAAA
>WSSedB1CaDRAFT_10000081_pt1 | contig 48028 bp, 31 predicted proteins | sample WetSurSB1Cattail_FD_9460 | JGI IMG/M metagenome (IMG submission 9460)
GGTTTAATACCCCGCCCCTTGGGGCGTATGAAGGGTATTAAATCCCGACTGCGATACCTTTAGAGAACAATATACCCCGCTGCTTGCGGCGGGGTTATTGATTACATGCCGTTCGGGGGAAATATTCTGTATACCGTTCGTAAAAGGGAATGCGGAGCAGAAAATAAGCCCGCGTGCGACCCTGAGCGGAGCGAAGTTGGAGCTTAAGCGGATTATTTTCTGCAGGAGCATTCCCTTTTACAAATGCACGACAATAATTTTGTTTTTAAAAATCCAATGCATAATAAACGCACGAAAAGTATAAATTGGTTATATCTTTTGACTTTTTACGGAGCCGGCGTCCAGAAAAAGTGATTCTGTGTAACCGGCTCTTTTTGCAGCTGCGGCTGCGCGGTCAAACGCACAGTCCAGGTCCTGTCCGCGGTGAGCGTCAGAATTTATCATGACGGGCACTCCTGTATCATGGAGTATTGCAAGAAAGTCAGCAGAAGGATAAACGTCGTCCATTGTTCCGCGGGCAATAGCGCCTGTATTTATTTCTGCGATGACGCCGGAATGTTTTGCACTGTTTGCGGTAGCTACAAGCTCGCTGCGGTACCAGCTTTCGGTTTCATCAAAGAAATGCAGCTTCCAGTTCTGCTTGCGGATAACGTCGGGATGACCCCAGATCGCAAAGTCTCCTTTTTGCAGCATTTCGCGCTGCAGCGCAAAATACGTGCAGACAGCTTCCTTTTCGTTGCCGTTAAAAAGTTTTTTTATGCCGGACTGTATGTTTTCAGCATCGTCGTCGGCGCCGAAATTTCCGTTTTCATTCATAATATAGTGCACCGAACCGATGAGGTAGTCGGGGTGGAAGGGGGCATAGTCACTCATTCTCGGGATTGTTAATCCGGGGACGTAGTCTGCCTCGAATCCGCAGAGTACCTGCATGCGTCCGCTGTATTCTTCCTTCAGGTTCTGGATGACGCCTGTGTATTTATTGAAATCGCGCGGTGCAATATGCCATAGAGATGCAAACGGGTACATACTGTGCCCGGAAAATCCGAGAATATCGAATCCTTTCGTAAATGCGGTTTTAGCCATATCTTCGGCGCTTTCCTTTCCGTCGCAGAATGTCGTGTGTGTATGATAGTTAGTCTTCAGAATCTTTTGTTCGTTCATATTTTTCTTTCTTCCATTTATCAGAACTTAATTCAAAGAATGTGAATTCATCTTTGAATGCCATAAAACTCTTTTGTACCCCTTCTTTATCAGACCCTTTTGCGTACTTGTTTATCAGACCTCCGAATTTTGCAAGTGAATTTGCGGAAATTGCCGCCGAACTTCCTTTCAGTGTATGTCCGATGCGCCGGAGTTCATTGAAATCACAACTTTTTATTGCCTGTTCTGTGTGACACAGAAGCCCTGCTGTCTGGCTCCTGTAATCGTCGATGAGCTGGCAGCCAAGCATAACATCGTTGCTGATAGTATCCTCGAAATCTTTCTGATCCCAGGATTCGTTTATCGGTGCCGTGCGGCTGTCCAGAATTGCAATATCTTTTGCTTCCGGCAGTTCCATGACAGTCCGCCATTTTTCAACGACAGCTTTTACCGCGCTTCGTTTAAAAGGTTTTACCAGAATGTCATTCATACCGATTTTTCTGTATTGCTCAAAATCATTCTCATCGTTGTTTGCAGTACATGCAACGATAATGCCGGAATAATTCTGTTTACGGAGCTGTCTGGCGGCATCAGTACCGTTCATGACAGGCATCTGGATATCCATAAAAATCAAATCGACTGCAGGATTACGTGAAATACAGTCTACCGCTTCCTTTCCGTCTTCAGCTTCGACGACATCGGCACCGTATCCTTTGAGAAAGGTGACGAGCAGCCTTCTGTTGAGCGGATGATCTTCCGCAACAAGGATTGTAAGCCCCTTTGCTGCTTCGGAATTGTCTTTGCCGGGGTTCTCATCATGCTCCTGCTCATCTCTGTTTGAATCTACCGTTTCAAGTTCGGGCGGGGCATCATATGTTTCCTGCAGCAGAGAGACAAGAAACTGCCTTTTGACCGGTTTGTACAAATAACCGTTAAAAAGGTTGATGAGCTTCATTTTTGCCTCTGCACCCATTTGCCCTTCGGGTACAAGCAGATAAAGCTTGACTTTATTTATTTCAGCATCTTCTCTTATTTCCCATGCAAAATGCCATCCGTCAACTTTCGGCATTCCCATGTCGACAAAGACGATGTTAAACGGTTTTCCGCTTTTTGCAGCGTATTTCATTTTCAGCTTTGCGCTGTCGGCATTGTCGCAATCCTGAATATCCGTAAAATCAAGGGATTCCAGTTTCCGTTCCAGGCTTTTCATTGCAAGTGCATTGTCGTCGACGACGAGAATGCGCGAATCCCGGGGGATGTTGTCGACGGTATGTTCTACAGGAGGATTTGGAGCTGCGACAAGTGGCAGGGTAAACCAGAAAATCGAACCGCCCGAAGGATTTGATTTTACGCCGATTTCTCCGTGCATGGCGGTAACAAGACCTTTACAGATTGCAAGCCCGAGTCCCGTGCCGCCGTATTTACGGGTGGTCGATGTATCCGCCTGATAGAAATCGGTGAAGAGCTTCTTCCGTTTGTCCTCCGGAATGCCGATCCCCGTGTCGGTGACTGTAAACAATACAGTCCTGCTGTCGTAACGTGACAATTCTATGTGGATATATCCTTTGGTTGTAAATTTAACGGCGTTCTTAATGATATTAAGCAGTATCTGCTGGACTCTCGTCGGGTCTCCGATTACAAGCTGCGGCAGGGTATAGTCGACGTCCGTAACGAGTTCCAGTCCTTTTGTAAATGCCTCAACACTCACGAAATCAACGACGCGCTCTGTTATCATTGCAATATCGTATGGAATCGATTCGAGCTTAAATTCCTGTGATCTGATTTTTGTAAAATCGAGGATGTCATTGACGAGGGCAAGGAGTACATTCGTGCTGAACTGAATCTGGCGGACATATTCCTGCTGTTCATTGTTCAGTTTTGTGTCCGAAAGAAGTTCCAGCGTTCCGGTAATTGTCTGGACAGGTGTACGGATTTCATGAACTGTGCTTGCCAGAAAAGTGAGTTTCTGGTCAGAATCGTCAGTATTAGATTTTCCCATGAAGAAGTTCTATTGATTTTTGGATGATCACTTCAGGTTTCTGCGGTTTTACTAAATACCGTTTTGCGCCGAGACTGAGTGCCTGGACTACCGCTTCCTTTTGAGTGGTCTGCGAATAAACCATAATCGGTATGCTGCTGTCGGATTCCTGAAGGCGCTGCAGAATGTCGAACCCTGAAATTCCCGGCATGAAGATATCAAGGATAACAAGATCGTATTTGTGCTTGTTAAACCCTGTAATGAATTCTGTACCGTTATTGTATAAATCGCAGGAAGCTCCGATCGATTTGAATGAATTTTCAAGAAGCCTGAGAATGACCATATCATCGTCGACTATGGCAATGCGGAGTACGTCCCCAAGTGAATCATCATCCTGAATCACTCCTGAGTCGGAATAGAATCGTGTTTCAATGGAACCGGGAATCTGCTCATCTCCGGGTGTAAGTATCCTGTCGGTGATAAGATCCGATATATTCGAGAAAGAACTGCTGTCGACGAGCGAGTTGAGTACCTGTGCAAGGTTCGTTGCCGTTTCAAGTCCGCTGTACCGGGGGTGTCCGCTTATAAGGTCACGGGTAAAAGTATTGAATGAAAGGACTTTTACGTTTTTATTCTGAATTTTCGGATTTGAAAGCACATTGTCCAGCAGCTGTTCAAGATTTGAACCGTCGACAAAAGTAAGGTCAAGATTCGTCATCATGAGAATGACTTTTGGATTTTCTATCGTCTCGTTCTCAATCATTTCCGAGAGTTTGTATTTCAGCAGAGCCAGTTTTTCCCTGTTCAAGCCCTGTGCGACTTCTATAAAAATGATGTTCCCGTTGTGATGTATGTCGAGTACACAGGGAGTGACATCCATAGAGAACGAAAGTTTGAGGATATGCCCGATGGATTCAAAAAGTACGTCGAACTTTATCGGTTTTGTAAAATATTTAATCACGCCGAACTGAGCAAGGATGGCAATTCTGGTCCGTTCGACAAGAGGTCCTGCCGCAATAATCGGTATATGAGAAGCATTCGGATCATTGTACTTTTTTTCCAGAAATTCAAGAAGATCTTCAAAGCTGTTCTGAACGTCGAGGATTACAAGGTCAGGAAGAAGAGAAATCATCTTGGTAAAAGCATCTCGTTTTCCCTGTGCTATCGAGACAGAAACTTTTTCTGTCGAAAGCTTGTCTTTGAGAAACTCGCGGAAAAGGGGCGAGGCATCGACGATTATAACATTTTTCATATATATTTATTCTATACAGAATAATAAAAACTGACAAGTCTAAAATATTCCTTTATATTTTGCAATGTTTGGGTTATGATAATAGTATGATAAAGGCGGCTGTTTTTCTTTCTGACGGATTTGAAGAAATCGAAGCTCTTACCGTAGTTGATTATCTGCGGCGGGCAGAGTGTGATGTTTCCATGATTGCGGTTCCTGTTGCAACAATGAAAGCCCTCAATATGCCGACAGGCGCCCATGGAGTGACAGTCAGCGCTGACTGCGGTCTTGATGAATATCTTGCAGGTCTGCATGACGCACTTCCCGACTGCGTGTATATACCGGGAGGAATGCCCGGTGCGGCAAACATCGGAGCAGAACACCGGGTGATAACGTTTATTCAGAAATGCTATGCTGAAGGGAAACTTATCTCGGCAATCTGTGCTGCTCCTGCTGTAGTCCTCTCTAAAACAGGCATTCTTGCCGGCCATAAATATACATGCTATCCCGGCATGGAAGAGGGAATAATCGACTACTGCGGAAATTCAGAAAACATGATGAAATGCATGAAAGACAGCATGCTCGTGCGGAACGTTCCGTTTATTACTGACGGTACGATTGTTACAGGACGCGGCCCTGGCTGTGCCGAACAGTTTGCAATGGAACTTGTACGTATTCTGTTCGGTGAAAAAACTGCAGAACGTATTCATGACGGCAGTATTCAGCGGTAATTACATCTGGTAATTGATCCGCACTGTTGATATAATCAAGCCCATGTATTTTCTTGTTTTTAAGCAGCTTGCCATTATGCTGCTTATTGTTGTGCTTTCTTTTTTCTTTTCACGCAGGAATAAATTCGGGGAAACTGAATCTCAGTTTCTGAGCAGACTGCTGCTGTATTTTGTTAATCCCTGCCTTATAGTGAATGCATTCAATATTCCGTACAATGCTGCAAAGATGAAACAGCTGATATTCATTATTGTCATATCTGTTTTTATTCATCTGCTGCTCACTCTTGTCGTAACGCTGTGCGTGCGCTCAAAGACGGAATCCGGCCGTGTCCTGGACGGTCTTGACCGGGTTGGTGTTGTATTTACAAACAGCGGATTTATTGGTATTCCGCTTATCAATGGTGTATTCGGTTCCGGCGGTGTTTTTTACCTTATGGGGTATATTGTCGTATTCAATGTGTATTTGTGGATATACGGTGAATACCAGATGTCCGGCCGCATCGTATGGAAAAAAGTTATAACCAATCCTAATGTCCTTGCTGTTATAGCAGGGCTTGTACTCTTCTGTGTGCCTGCTGTACTTCCCGAAATGCTGGGAAAAACATTGTCCCTTATTTCTGATTTAAACACCGCGTTGTCTATGATTCTGCTCGGTCTTCTGTTTGCAGGGTTCCGGAAAAGCGAGGGTAGTGTATCGTATACATCGCGCATTGTAAGAGTTGCCGTTCTCCGTCTTATTGTGTCGTCTGTCGTGGTGCTCGCCTTTCTGTATGTCGTTTATCGTCTTTTTCCTGGTATGGCGGACATCAGGGAAATGCTTTTTGTCGTATATATCGCCAGCCTGTGCCCGGTCGGCATGAGCGTTTCAACGTTTGCCTGCGTGTTCAAAAAAGACGCGTCGTATACAAGTCTTATGGTGTCGGTGACGTCGGTGCTGTGTATCGTTACCGTTCCTGCCTTTGTGAAACTTGCGGAACTTTTTATAAAGTAAAAGCGGGGAGCGCGGATGTTTTCCATCGTAATGTTGTTTGCATTCATTGCGTTCTGCTGTGAAAACATGATATGCTTGATTCATGATAAAACTGCTTGCAAAATTATTCATAGTAAATCCTGACGATACGGAAAATCCTGCAGTTCATGAAAAATACGGAGTCATCTGCGGCGGGTTTGGTGTTTTTCTTAATGTGCTGCTTTTTGTGTTCAAGCTGTTTGCAGGAATTGCAGCTGCGTCTGTAGCCGTTACTGCAGACGCCTTTAACAACCTCTCTGATGCAGGTTCGTCAATCATTACGATAATCGGTTTTAAATTTTCTTCAAAAGCGCCTGATTCGGAACATCCTTTCGGTCACGGCCGGCTTGAATATATTTCGGGGCTTATTGTCTCTTTCCTTATTATACTTGCCGGTGTTGAACTGTTGAAGTCGTCCGTTAATGCCGTTCTTCATCCTGAGCCGGTAGAGTCTGGCCTGCTTCCGGTTCTGGTGCTCTTCGTTTCTATTCTTATAAAATTTTATATGTATGTGTATAACCACAGCATTTCTAAAAAGATAAACTCGGCTGCAATGGAAGCGACTGCACGTGACAGCCTGAGCGATACGGTTTCTACATTCGTAGTTCTTGCCTCAATGCTCATTACTCATTTTGTTGATACATCGGTTCCGCTTGACGGAATTGCCGGCTCAGTCGTTGCTGTGTTTATTGTCATAAGCGGCATAACTGCGGCAAGGGATACAATTAATCCTCTCCTTGGTTCGACTCCCTTGCCGGAATTTGTTAAGGATATAGAGGAAGAAGTTATTAAACACGAGCCTGTCCTGGGCGTTCACGATCTTGTTGTTCACGATTATGGTCCCGGGCGTACCATGATTTCGCTCCATGCAGAGGTTCCCGGGGATATTAATATTTTTGAACTCCACGACGTCATAGACAACGCTGAGTCCGACATGGAAAAGCGTTTTAACTGTATTGTAACGATTCATATGGATCCGATTGATTTGAAAAACGATGAAGTTACAAGTCTGCGTGAGCTTGTTTCTTCGGAAGTCGTTTTAATAGATTCCGGAATTACGGTACATGACCTGAGAATTGTTCCGGGACGAACTCATACAAATGTCATATTTGATATTGTAAAACCTCTGAGCTGCCGTCAGAGTGATGAATACATTCGTGAAACAATTTCAGCCCGCGTAAAAGATGTCCGGCCTGAGTGTATCTGTGTTATTAATATCGATCATCCTTTCGTGTAAACGTCACGTACGAATAGGGAAGAACGTCGCCGGAAACTTTTTCATCTATGGTCTTTGTAAAAAGGGATGTATCAAAATCGGGGAACTGGACGTTTCCCTCCGTGTCGGCATCAATTTCTGTAATATACATTTTGCTGCAGAAAGGCAGAGCTTCTGCGTATACTCCGGCGCCGCCGGCAATAAATATATCGCTTAAATCCGCATGGATTTTTGCATATTCAAACGCTTCCTGCAGACTGTGTGCCGTATAAAGATTGGAGCTGCCTGTAAAATTGCGGGTGCGGGAAAGAACGATTGTCATACGGTCAGGCAGACGCCTTCCGATTGATTCGAACGTTTTACGTCCCATTATAACAACTTTTCCGACTGTTAAATCCCGGAACCGTTTCTGTTCATTGCGCAGTTTCCAGGGAATCTTTCCGTCCTTCCCAATGACGCGGTTTTTTGAATATGCTGCGACAATAGCAATCATCAGGTTTTTACCTTTGAAAATGAATTATGCCTGAACTTCAATAAATTTCCCGACAGTGTTTTTTTGTGCGTAAACACTCCGGCTGCCATGGTACGGATTTTTGAGCTGCTGCATTTGTGTGCGGATCTGCGTAATATGAACGCGGAGCAGTTCTCTGTTCTTTTTGTTTTGTGTAAGAATCTGAGACTGGAGATTTGTTAAATCGTTCTGAACTGTTTCAATCGAGTCCTTTTCCTCCGGTCCGGCTGAACTGCTTAAAGAAGTATACATTTCAGAGAAAGGTACGATTACCTTCTGAATATTTGTAATGCTTGCAACAACCTGTTCTTCAAGTTCTGCATGAGCCAGAATTGATTCCGTGTCTTCCGAATCGATTGATTTCTGCTGTTTTTCCAGAACCTCGAGATATTCGCGGAATTTGTTGCGCTGCTGTACGAGCAGTGCCCGGAAACGCTTGAGAAGCGCAACTCTTTCGTCTACTTCCTGTTGTGTCAGTTCAGCCATATTATTATCCTTCTATATTCAGTACATTCGTCACCGCTGCCGCAGGTGCATTTGCAGTGCTGCTTGCAGCTTGTCTCCACGAATCAGTAAGCTGACTCATCATGTCCAGTACGAAGTCGACTTTTTTCTTATCATGATTTATGTTTGCAGACAGAAGCTCGTTATTAAAGTATACATACAGAGACATGAGGTTTTTAGCAATTTCACCGCCTTTATCCATATTGAGCGAAACCTGAAGCTCTGTAATAATTGCCTCTGTTTTCTGCAGGCACTTGTTGAACTTTTCAATACTGACAGCTTTTATATCTCCATCCGAATCAAACAAACCGGAAGCTGAAGACAATTGCCGGACTGCTTCTTCATAAAGCAGCACAACAAGATGCCCCTGGCTTGCTGTGCGTACATTTGCACTCTTATACGCGTTGTATGCCTGATTATATCCCATTTTTAACCTCCCGCATTTCCTTTCTCCTCAATAGTACCCTAAAAACGGATATTCGCATATATTATCGGGTGTGTTGGAAAAAACTTTACAGGAAAGAGATTTTTATAGTTAAGCTGCTTTTTGTGTCGACAAATTACATAATAAAGCGTATATTTTAATAGAGGTTTTTTGATGAGCGACGAGATTAACGATAAAAAGAATGACACTCCCGGTGACAGAGACCCATATAACTTCTTTAAATTTGCAGGTCCCGAAGATAACGACAAAGATAAGAAAAAAGATACAAACAACAACAGGCCCCGGTTTCCTTTTTGGGGAATTATGCTTGTTATTCTTGCCGTTCTTGCATTAGTAAATGTTTTTGTCATGTCAAAACCGGATGATCTTATTGGTTTTTCTGAATTCAGGCAGCTTGTTCAGGACGGGAAAATTGTTTCGGTGGAATTAGGCGATACCTATTTTATCGGCTATGGACCTGAAGAATCTGTACCTGCAGATAAAAATACAAAGGGATATCTGCTGTTCCCGTCTCAGACAAAAAACAGGACAGAATACAAAACTGTCGGCGTCCTTATGCAGAGTTTTATAGATCTGCTCAATGAAAAAGGTGTCGAATATAAATTTGTGATGAAGCAGAACAATTATCTTGTTCAGATCCTTATCAATATTATTATTCCTTTTGCACTTATCTTCCTTATGTATTTCTTTATTTTCCGCAAAATGGGCGGCGGCATGGGCGGCGGTATGGGGAGTATTTTCAATGCCGGACAGTCCCGCGCAAAAGCTGTCGACGAAGGTAATGTTAAGACCAGGTTTATCGACGTTGCCGGTGTTGACGAAGCAAAGGAAGAACTTGTTGAAGTTGTTGATTTTTTGAAGCAGCCTAAGAAATATACGGAAATCGGCGGAAAGATTCCAAAAGGCGTCCTTCTTGTAGGGCCTCCGGGAACGGGAAAGACACTGCTTGCGCGTGCGGTTGCCGGTGAAGCAGGCGTCCCGTTCTTCCGTATCAGCGGTTCCGATTTCGTTGAAATGTTTGTCGGCGTCGGAGCAAGCCGTGTACGTGATTTGTTCCGTACTGCACGCGAAAAGGCGCCGTGTATTATTTTTATAGATGAAATTGATGCGATTGGTAAGAGCCGTACGACCAATCTCGGCGGTAACGATGAGCGTGAGCAGACATTGAACCAGCTTCTTGTCGAGATGGACGGATTTGACAATGAGAAGGGACTTATCGTGCTTGCAGCGACAAACCGCCCTGATATTCTTGATCCGGCTCTGCTTCGTCCCGGCCGTTTTGACCGCCAGGTTGTTGTTGACCGGCCGGATGTAAAAGGACGGGAAGCAATTCTGCGTATACATGCACAGAACGTAAAGCTTGACAGCGATGTTGATTTTGGAGCTATTGCACATTCGACAGCGGGTTTCAGCGGTGCGGATCTTGCAAATATTGTAAATGAAGCTGCTCTGCTGGCAGTCCGGGGTGGCCGTAAAAAGGTCACTATGCCTGATTTCGATGAGGCAGTGGAGAAGACGATTGTCGGCCTGCAGAAAAAGACGAGGGTTGTAAAAGAAGACGAGCGGCGTATTGTCGCGTACCACGAGACAGGACATGCGCTTGTGGCTGCTTTTACAAAGGGAAGCGATCCTGTTCATAAAATTACGATAATCCCCCGCGGTATAGGTGCACTCGGCTATACGATGCAGTTGCCGGAAGATGATGTATATCTCAAGAGTGAGAAGAAACTTATCGGCGAAGTTGATGTCATGCTCGGAGGCCGTGCGGCGGAAGAAATTACTTTCGGCGAGATTTCGACAGGTGCAGCGAATGACATTCAGCATGCAACCGATACTGTCCGGAGAATGATTACCGATTACGGCATGAGCGATCGTTTCAAAAATATGACGCTCGGAAAATCGGGACAGGGATACAACGGCGGCGAACCTCAGCTCGTACGGGAGTATTCGGAAACTACCCAGCAGTATATTGATGAGGAAATTGCAAGGATGATGGCAGAACGCTATAAAGTCGTCCTTGAGCTGCTCAAAAATCACAGGGAGCTTCTTGAATACATAGCGAAACGCCTTCTTGAAAAGGAAACCATGGACGGCAAAGAGTTCGATGAAATCATCAAGGCGGAAGACCACTGCAAGGAACTTGTAGAATCTGTAAAGCAGGAACCGCAGGCTTTGCCGGCATCGGATACTGAATCAAAGTAAACATTACTTGACGTGACGATATATCTCTACTAAAATGGTTGCATGTTTAATAGAAAAAATACTATTCTGCATGCGGCCGTTTTTTTTGTTTTTACAGTCTGCGGTACAGTTTACGCCCAGACTATTACGACTGCAAGCGCATATTTTAAAACTGTTTCTGAATATTACGGATCAATAAAAGATTATGAAGCTGATTTGGACTTGTCTGCCGGTAAACAGCAGATGACGGCGAAAGTCTCTTTTAAGCGGCCCGATCTGCTTCGTATTGATTTTTCAAACCCTGCCGATCAGGTTATTCTTTTTAACGGCGATATGCTTACCATCTATTTACCTGATTCTTCCGCCATTCTCCAGCAGTCCGTTCAGTCAGACAGCGGCAGCGGCGGTGCATCTCTTGCAACTCCACAGGGGTTGTCTCTTATGAGCCGTTACTATACGGTGGCATATGAGACGGGCCAGGATCCCGTTCCGCTTGATGAGACATCCGATGAAAAGGTAATTAAACTTGTTCTGAACCGCCGCAATACGGCAGAAGCTTTCCGTTCAATAAAACTTTCAATTGATGCAGGAACTAAGCTGATTCGCAGGGTAGATGCAGTAACGCCGCGAGGTGATGAATTTATTTTCAATTTTACAAATTATAAACTTAACCAGGACATTTCGGATCAGCGATTTATTTATGATCCGCCGTCGTCTGCAAACAATTATAATAATTTTCTTCTTTCTAATTAAAACAGAGGCTTAAACAGTATGGAAAGTTATGGTACAATCCTGAGAAAAGCTCGAGAAGATAAGGGGCTTGATATAGATACTGCTGCCCGGGAAACGGCAATTACTCCTGAATTTATCCGCGGACTTGAGAACGAGGATGCGGCAATATTTCCCGGCGAACCTTATATGATAGGTTTCCTCCGGAATTATGCTGAATATCTTGATGTAAATCCCGAATCAGTTCTCTCTTTGTACCGGAGCAAGTCTATTCAGGAATCTCCCGTTCCTGACGGGCTTCTTGTCAAACAGAAACCGTCGTTTTTAAAACCTTTAACCATAATAATATCCTGTATTGCCGTACTGGCAGTTGTTTTTATTATTGTTTTTGTGGTTATCCGGAAACCTTCCGATAAGAACGGCAATATCGTCGTGGAAAAAGGAATGCCGGCTAAAAAATATGAGCTTGGAAGCAAACCTTTTGCAGGCAGATTATTCCGCGGAGATCAGATTATTGTTCCCACCGTAAAAGGAAAAATAGTTCTTACAGTTAATGATACGCTTTCGTCCTTCGGAATTGATACTCCCGTTGGAAAATTATATACGGATCTTGCCGAAGAGTCGGAACTTGATATTGACGGCGATACCCGCCCTGATATTATTGTATATGTATCTGACATTTCTGCGACAGACGCTTCCCGCGGCGCGGAAGTCAGAATGCTTGTAAAACAGGATACTGTTGATACCGTTCCGGCTGCTGATACAGCCCCTGCTGAAAATGTTCCCGCTGCAACTGATGTCTCTGCACCTAAACATAAACAGCAGGTGGTGCTTGAAGATACACGTGCATATCCGTTTACAGTAAATGCAACATTCCGTGGTCCGTGTGAGTTCCGATACAGGCTGGATAACAAACCATCTGAGGAAAGCTATTTTACCAACGGCGATGTTGTTACCATGACGGCAAATAATGGTGCGCGTCTGTGGATGTCAAACTGCAACAGTGTAAAATTTTCAATTATTGCAGATACGAAGAGCTTTGATCTTGATATCGGAAAAGCAGGTCAGGTTCTTGCAGAGGACATCAAGTGGGTAAAAGATGTCAGTGGTGCTTACAAGCTGGTGGTTGTAGAACTTGACTAAATTTTTCATTGATCAGCACGGATGTGCAAAAAATCAGGTTGACGGAGAACTTATCATTTCACGGCTGTCTGCGATGGATTTGGACCAGACGTTCAACCCCTCCGAAGCTGATATTATTATTATTAATTCCTGCGGATTCATTGAATCAGCCAAAAAAGAATCGATTGACGCGGTTATTGCGGCAAAACAGAATTATCCCGGGGCAAAGATATTATTAACCGGGTGCCTTGCCGAACGTTACGCTGATACGCTGAAAGATTCGCTTGCCGAAGCAGACGGCTTTTTCGGCAACGGCGACCTGGCAAAGATTGATACAGTTATACCCCCTCTTCTGAAAGGGAAAAGGCCTGTTCTTGTTCCCGCACAGGAAGGTGTCTGCTGCGGCGACAGGAAAATGATACTTTCCTATCATGGTTCCGCATATGTAAAAATAACGGAAGGCTGCAGCAACCATTGTACTTTTTGCGCCATTCCGCTGATACGGGGTGAACTGAGAAGCCGCCGCGCAGAAGATATCGTGAATGAAATACAGCAGCTTATCGGCGAAGGCGTGTATGAAATCAATCTGATCGGGCAGGATATTGCCGCTTACGGAACGGGTTCCTGCGACGATGTGTCCGGAAGCGGCCGTTTTGACCTTCCACGTATTGATGAAAACGGTGTGAACTGCGGAACTGAAAAGGCATCTGCACTGTCCCTGCTGCTTGAACGGATTTCAGCAGTAAAAGGAGATTTTGTCGTCCGTCTGCTTTACATTCACCCGGATCATTTTAACCGCGATATTCTTCCCGTCATGCAGAAGGATAAAAGGCTTCTTCCGTATTTTGATATTCCGTTTCAGTCGGGGGATGATGAACTTATTCATGCAATGAACCGCAGGGGAACGGCAGCCGGATATGAGCGTCTTGTAAACGATATCCGTTCCGCGCTGCCTGATGCTGCGCTTCGTACGACGTTTCTTGCCGGTTTTCCTGGTGAAACCGACGAAAACGCCGGGAATACGAAGAACTTTCTTAAAAAAATTCAGAGCGACTGGTCCGGCTGTTTTTCATACAGCCGTGAAGAAGACACTCCTGCGTACGATATGAAAAAACGGGTCGCGCAGAAAATCGCAAAGGCCCGCGCTGCGGCTCTTGAGGAAATCCAGTCGGAAATTACTAAAAATCGTCTGGCTGCGCGCTGCGGCAAATACTACGACGTGCTCGTTGAAGAAATTGTTAAGGGCGAAGGTGAAGGACTCGCAATCGGGCGGGCATGGTTCCAGGCTCCCGATGTCGACGGTTCTGTTGTTATCCGCTACGATCCGGAAAACGGACAGGAAGTGAATGCAGTGCGCCCTGGACGTGTCGTCCGTGTACATGCGGACTCTTCGAGTGAGCTTGATATTGATTCTCACTTCATCTCTGATTCGCCTGTTAATGGAAAAATACATGAATCTTCGCTGCTGTATGCACCGGAAATAAATCAAGAAAAGGAATAAGTATGGCAGAGGAAAAAGAACTTCCGTCATACCTGGATACGCTTAATCCCGAACAGAAAGACGCTGTCGTTCATGAAGGTTCTCCGCTGCTTATTCTTGCAGGTGCAGGCTCGGGAAAGACACGCGTCATTACAACCAAAATAGCATATCTTATCGGTGAAAAACACATAGAGCCTTCCGCCATTCTTGCTGTTACGTTTACGAAAAAAGCTGCAATGGAAATGGCTGAACGCGCGGTTGCTCTTGAACCGAGAGCGGAACGGGCGCAGATACGCACGTTCCATTCGTTCGGTGCGTGGTTTCTCCGCAAATATTCCGATGAAGCACAGCTCGCAGGTTCTTTTACCGTTTACGACGACGACGATATGGCGACGCTCGTAACAAAAGCGCTGCCGTCTCTCACAAGGCAGCAGGCTCAGCTTGCTGCACATAAAATTGCGCTTGCAAAAGATTACTGTCTCGGACCCGGCGACGATTTGTCCGGCATTGATCCGACAGGGGATTTGTCCGCCGTGTACCGGGCATATGAAGCGCGGCTGAAAACGACGGGCAACGCGGATTTCGGCGATCTGATTATGAAGCCCGTGAAAGTGATGGAAGAAAATGAACGCATCCGTCAGCAGATGAGGTACCGTTTCCGCGTCATTATGGTAGATGAATACCAGGACTCGAACGTTGCGCAGTTCCGGCTGCTTCAGACGCTTGCGGGCGTAGATGAAGGTTCCGGTACGTACGTATGCGTTGTCGGCGATGACGATCAGTCGATTTACCGGTTCCGCGGTGCGGAAGTTCAGAATATTCTTACGTTCCGGGAAAAATTTCCGGGAACTAAAATCGTAAAGCTTGTACGGAATTACCGCTCGACAGCGAAGATTCTGGAGGCAGCAGGCAATGTCGTTAAAAACAACGAAGGCCGCCTTGGTAAGACGCTGAAGGCCGAACGGGGCGAAGGAAAAACACCTGTCCTCGTGTATCTGCCCGATCAGGATGCGGAAGCGCGGTTTTGTGCTGACCTTATTGCGAAAGCATGCAGCGACGGAAAGAAGCCGTCGAAATACAGCGACTGGGCAATTTTATACAGAACGAACGCACAGTCGCTCGGTTTTGAGACGGAGTTCCTGCACCGCAAAATCCCGTATGTCGTCGTAGGTTCCCTTAAATTCTATGAGAGGGAAGAGATAAAGGACACACTTGCGTATCTGTCGCTCGCGGCTAATCCCCGTGATGAGATTGCATTCAGGCGCATCGTCAACAAACCTGCGCACGGTGTGGGCGACAAGACTCAGGAAATTGTTATAAGTCACGCTTTTTCTGCACAGCAGAATTTAATTGAAGCCGCAAAGGAATGTGCTCCCGCGCTGAGCAAAAAAGCGAAGGAAGGTATCACGGAATTTTGCGCCGTTCTCGATGATCTTGGAAAAACTTTTGCACCGGACGAAAAACTTTCATTTTTTGTCAATAAAGTGCTTGAACGTTCCGGCCTGCTTGAGTATCACAGGACGCAGGATGAAATTTCAGGGACGCAGCGGACTGCAAACATGCAGGAACTTGTTAATAGTGCCGTGCTCTATCCGTGTACGGAAGACGGCCTGCTGCAGTTTCTCGACAATATTGAACTTGACCGTTCACTCGATGCAGGCGATGATGCTGCAGCGGCCGACGCCGTAACGCTGATTACGCTTCACAATACGAAGGGCCTTGAATTTTCCCGCGTCATAATAACAGGTATGGAGAACGGTATATTTCCCCGGGGAGATAAAACCGGCGGTGAACTTGAAGAAGAGCGCAGGCTGTTTTATGTAGGTATAACGCGCGCAAAAGATGAGCTGTACGTGACGTCCTGCGGGCAGCGCCGTTTGTACGGACGCACGGAATATATGCAGCCGAGTTCGTTTATTGAAGAAGCGGGAAATGTTTTCAAAGTTCTTGGTAAAAAACAGCGTGAGCAGCACGGCTGTGGAATGTACGGAACGGCGGCCGGCGGCTTTAATTCAACGGCCGGCAGCGAGCTTGCGCAGAAATGGAGTAAGGGCACGAAAGTGTATCACGATGACTGGGGATACGGACAGGTCATTAACGGCAGCGTGAGCGGCGACGGGGAATTCGTAATTACCGTCCAGTTTGAGAACGGAACAAAAAAGAAGTTTATGCCTGAGTATCAGGCACATTCGCTTATGATAATAAAAGAATAACGGAGGTACTTTCCATGGAATCATCAAAAGTGTACTGGACTGATTTTCGCACGACATTCAACGAAAATCTTATGCAGAAGATGATCCGGCTTGCAAAAAGCGCCGGAATCGAAACTATTGATTTTGACGGTAAGTTCACTGCAATCAAAATGCATTTTGGTGAACCCGGAAATCTTGCGTACCTCCGGCCTAATTATGCACGTGCGCTCGCTGATTTTATAACGGGTCTCGGAGGCCGTCCGTTTCTTACTGACTGCAATACGCTGTATCCCGGTCTGCGCAAAAACGCACTTGACCATCTGGACGCAGCTTTTATGAACGGATTCGGCCCTCTTTCCGCAGGCTGCCATGTCATTATCGGCGACGGACTCAAGGGAACGGACGAAACGCTTGTGGATTTTCCCGAAGGCGAATATGTGAAGCAGGCGAAAATAGGTCATGCAGTTATGGATGCCGACGTGTTTATTTCCCTTACGCATTTCAAACTGCACGAGGGAACGGGATACGGCGGCGCAATAAAGAACATCGGTATGGGATGCGGAAGCCGCGCGGGTAAAATGGAACAGCACAACGCAGGAAAGCCGGATGTCGACCGGAGCAAGTGCATCGGCTGCGGCGCGTGTGTCCGCGCGTGCGGACAGAATGCAGTTACTTTAAAAGTACCCGACGGTGCGGCAGACGGAAAGAAAAAGGCTTTTATTGATCAGGATGTATGCGTCGGCTGCGGCCGCTGTATAGGCGCGTGCCCGAAAGACGCAACACATCCGTGCGGCAGCAATACAAACGAAGTGCTCTGCCGCAAGATGGCGGAATATGCGGCGGCCGTCGTAAAGGGCAGGCCTCAGTTTCATATATCTTTCATCGTAGACGTATCTCCGTACTGCGACTGCTACGCCATGAATGATGCGCCGGTGATTCAGGATGTCGGCATTTTTGCGTCTTTTGATGCAGTTGCGCTTGATCAGGCATGTGCGGATATTGTTAATAAACAACCGTATCTTCACGGGTCGATTATGGATGAATGTAAACATACTCACAATGACTGGTCAATGGATGTGCATCCGACGACAGACTGGAACGCACAGCTGGAACAGGCTGAAAAAGCCGGCATGGGAACGCGTAAATACGAGCTTGTAAAGATCTGATAATGCGGAAACTTTTTACTGACTTACTTTTTTTTGCAGCGGCTGCTTTTCTTTTTGTATCATGCAGGACAATACAGACTGTTGATTATCCTGTACAGGAAAAGCCGGTAAGAAGCGAAATCCGTATTGTACAGATTTCCGATTTTCACAGCAACGAATTCGGTGCAGATGAGAATGAACTTATCGGCAAAGTAAAAAAGACCAGGCCCGACATCATCGTTATAACAGGAGACTTGTTTGACGAGCGCATGCCGGGAAACGAAGGATTCGGAAATGTAAAGCTGCTTCTTGCCGGCATTCAGAATATGTGTCCGGCATTTTTTATCACCGGAAATCATGATTTTTCCGATCTGCATATTGATGAAAAATATGCGCTGGTCGAACAGTACGGTATAAAAGTCCTGCATGACGAAGTTACAGCTCTTGCTCTGCCGCAGGGAACAATCCTTATTGCCGGAATAGAAGACCCGTATCTTGATCTGGGTGAGACGGCAAAACAGAAAGGACCTGATGATTCTTCCCTGTACAGAATACGGCTTGCATCTCTTGCGGAAAAGACTGAATCGCTTGCGGAGGAATACAAGATAAATCCTGCGGAACACCTTCTGTTTACGATGCTTCTTGCGCATCGGCCGGAATATATAGACGATTATCTGCAGTATGACTTTGATTTGATACTTTCCGGTCATGCACACGGAGGCCAATGGCGCTTTCCTCCCCTTATCAACGGTATATATGCACCCCGGCAGGGATTGTTTCCGAAATATGCCGGAGGTCGTTACAATTTTAAAAACGGTGCCGGTACGGTAATGATTGTAAGCCGCGGATTGTCCTGGCAGGAACCTGCCGCTCCCCGCATTTTCAACAGTCCGGAGCTTGTCCTTATTGAAGTAATTCCTTTAAAATGAGTGTATGAAAAACAGAACAGCTTCTTACATCTTTTTAATCCTTGCAGCGTGGTCGGCAGGATATTTTGCTGCGCTGGAAACAGCCTCTCCCTCTCTATTATCATTTTCATTTATATGGCTGCTTTTTGCCGTCATTTTCCTCGTGCTTTTTTTGAATACCCGGCGGAAAGATGCGGAACAGCGGTTTGTGCTGTCTGGAAGGGCAAAACCCGGAACAAAACGCGCAATTGCAGCAGCTGTCGCGGTGCTTTGTTTTACTGCCGGTATAAACCTGTTTTTCATATGTACGCCGGCGGTATCGGACGGAAAAGAACAGGCCGGATATATCATAGTGCTTGGCGGAGGAATAACGCATGAAGGCATTCTTTCTCCCGGTTCAAAAAAGCGGGTGCAGAAAGCTGCTGAATATATGAAATCTCATCCTCAGGTAAAAGCGGTAGTTTCAGGCGGAAAGGGACGTTTTGTTCCGTGGCCCGAATCTTTCGCGCTTGCTTCGGAACTTGAACAGTACGGTATTCCGCCGGAACGCATACTGCAGGAAGACAAGGCTCTCGATACAATCCAGAATTTTTCGTACAGTGCGTCGGTAATTGCGCGCGATGCAGGATGCAGCATAAAAGAAGCGTTGTCATCTCCCGTAATTGTCGTGACAAGTGATTTTCATCTTGCCCGTTCGGAAAGAATCGCACGCAGGGAAGGCTATACGGCGGTTTACGGCATTGCGGCGGATACTCCCCGCCTGTTTATTCTTAACAGTTATGCACGCGAAATACTGTCATACATAAAATTGAATATGCGCATTCTGCTTACAGGAAAACCAGCCGCGCTGATGTAGGATTTGCATCCATGCAAATCCTACATATCGGGAATTGCCCCGGCTCGCGCAACGAGCTCGCCGGGATTCCCGCTTTGCTGTGGGCGCACATCCTGTACGCCATTTTTTTGAAAACGTCGTCGTCTATTATCACATGCTGTACGGAAAAAATCATTCTGTATACCGTGTGTAAAAAGAAATGCGGAGCAGAAAACAAGGCCGCGTGCGACCCTGAGCGAAGCGAAGTTGGAGCTTAAGCGGATTGTTTCCTGCGGGAGTATTTCTTTTTACAAATGCACAGCAATGTTTTTTTTCAAAAATCCTGTACATAATAAACGTACGTCATTTATATCCGGGTTCATCCTGTGCGGCTTCGAGTGCCTGCGACGCAAGGTCTTCCGTGTACTGTGCTGCGGCCGCTTTCTGTGCTGTTGTGCCTGCTGTCTGAAGGGAATCCATTGTGTGTGCTTTTTTGAGCTCTCGTTCTTTGTTAAGACGGCGGGCGGCAAGAAGTATTTCTGAAGCTTCCTGTGCGCGGACATGCAGGGCCTGTGCGATCTGCGCTTCTTCTGCATTTGCAAGGTTTTCGAGCGTGATAAACGTTTTTGTTAAAATAAGTGCGCGCTTTTCACCTATTTCTGGAATATCGGTGAAGATGCTTACGGTGTTTTCCTTTGTGCGCAGTTTCTGGTTACGGCTTGTTGCAAACCGGTGCGTTTCGTCCCGGACTCGCTGGAGCAGGCGGAGTGCGTCGCTTCGTTTCGGCAGGCAGATTGGAGTGCTGTCGCCGGGCCTGTATATTTCTTCGTCGCGCTTTGCGAGGCCGGCGACAGGAATAGCGAGGTTCAGGGAACGGAGTACACCTTCGACAGCGTTTACCTGTCCTATGCCGCCGTCGATGAGGATAAGATCGGGCAGGTCGGCCTGTTCGTTCACGAGCCGCGTATACCGTCTGCTTGTTGCTTCCCTCATTGATGCGAAGTCGTCAATCATGCCGTCTGTCGTCTTGAGGCGGAAGTAGCGGTAATTCTTTTTGTCGGGATTGCCGTTGTAAAAACTGATAAGACTTGCAACAGGGAACTTTCCGCCGATATGCGCAATATCAAAACCTTCGATGCGGACGGGCAGCGAGTCCAGGCGCAGCAGTGTTTTCAGTTCTTCAAGCGCCGGAATATCGCCGCGTTCGCGCAGCCTGCGTATGATGTCTTCGTGTGCGTTTTCTGCTGCCATGTTGAGAGCGGCTGTGTGGCGTCCGGCATTTTCCATTTTGTCCGTTACGGCGATTACCTGTGTGCCGGCGCCGAGTGTCTCCCGGAACCAGCGTTCGAGTTCTTCCGGAGTAAGAACAGAAAGTTCCTCTTGGTGTGTTTCGTTAATTTCTGCATCTGTTTCTCCGGGGCGTTGCGGGATGTCCCCGCCGGATGGGGAGTGAGCAATACTGAAAGAGGGTATATACACATGAGGAGGAACTTCGTCTTTATCAGTATAATATGCATTAAGGAATTCGGGCATAAGTTCGTCGTCTTCGTTCAGGCTTACGGTGCGGTAATTGTCGCGGCCTTCGAGTTTGCCTCCGCGCAGTTTGAGTACGGTAAAACTTACCAGTTCGCCTTCTCTCCAGTGTGCGATGTAGTCGCGGTCTTCGCTGTCGAATACTTCGACGACGTTCTGGTTCTGCATGACAGTGAGCGCTTTCAGCCCGTCTCTGAGCCGTGCGGCTTTTTCAAAGTTGAGGCTTTCTGCTGCATGTTTCATTTCTGCAGTGAGTTTTGAGACTGTTTCCCCGCCTTTTCCCTCAAGTAGCTCCGAGATTTCTCCGATGTATTCTATATAATCTTCCCGCGAAATTTTTCCGCAGCAGGGAGCTTTGCATCGTCCGATATGATAATACATGCACGGTGAGGTGCGTTTACGGAATGTTTTGCACTGCCGGACGGGGTAGAGTCTTTTCAGTGCTTCTATGAATGTGTCGAGCGCTCCGGCATCGGGATAGGGACCGAAATAGGTGGAACCGTCCTGGAGTACGCGCCGGGTTTTGAAAAGGCGCGGGAATTCTTCGTTGGTAATCCGCAGTACGGGATACGACTTGCCGTCCTTGAGGTTGATATTGTAGCGCGGGTTATACTTTTTGATGAGGTTGTTTTCGAGCAGAAAGGCTTCGTATTCGTTCGCTGTCGTAATGTATTCGATTGAACACGCATGGGCAATCAGGAGCCTCGTTTTTATGTCCTTGCTGCCGGAAAAATACGACGAAAGCCTGCTCTTGAGGTTTTTGGCTTTGCCTACATAGATGACGGTTTCCTGCTGGTTGCGCCAGAGGTAAACGCCGCTCGATGAGGGTGCCTTCAATGCGGTCTGATGTAATGTTTCGCGTACCGTGTTGTTATTAGTCATAGTGAATATGTATGCCCTATATAGAAAGAAAATACTGATTTTACTCACTGTTTGTCTAGTATGTGCGGCTTTTTTTCCTCACATACTATGGTCGGAATCAATTACGCTCGGTGGAAAGGAAGGATGGTCGAAGCTTTCCGTAAAAAAGGGCGTGACTGAAGGAAGCGGACGGTTCGGTTACAAATGTATTGAACTTGCGACTAATTCGAGGATCAGCGGCAGAGATACGGATATGCTTATTGATTTTGAGAAGCAGCCGTTTGGCGACAGTACCGGACAGTACACGGTAACTTCTGATTCGTTCGGCATTACGACAAAAGCTGCAATGGGAAAGGCTGCCGCACTCTGCCGCGGTTCGGGCGGTGTACTTTTGAGGGGCAGTCCGGGCTCTGTGTTCGGCACTGAAGGTCCTGCCGGTTCTTTTTACATGGAATTCTGGCTTTCTCCGTCTCTTTCGGAAAACGGTGAAGTTGTGTTCAACTGGCGTTCTTCGCGTAATCTGCCGATGGATCCGTCGTCCGGTTTGCGCGGAACGGTGCTGTATCAGATGATAACCGGTGTATTCAGCAAAAATCATATTGAATGGACGTTTACGAATGTTTTTGACGGCTGCCCGCAGGAAGATGTCGTTATAGGCGGAGTCAGGAACATTGTTCCTGATAAGTGGTCGCACCATGTCGTAAGTTTTGACGAAGAAAGCGGCCGGCTGGAATATCGTGTCGACGGGCAGCTTGAGGCGATTCGGTATATTACGTCTACGGGTCATGAATCGGGGTCTGTATATCCTGTTTTTCTGGGAGTGCCTGCCGACATTGTGCTTTGTCCGAAATTTACCGGAAAGCTCGACGACTTCCGTATCCAGCGGGGAACGTACGACAGCGAAATGCAGGAGGAGTCGGAAGAGGCTTCCGGACTCGGGTATCCTAAGTACAAAACGGAAGGCGGGCGTATTGAAACGCAGCCGCTGCTGACGTCCATGGATGCGTCGCTCGATTCTGTTTCGGCAATTATGGACGAACCTCCTCAGACAGCCGTTCTGCTGTATGTACGCAGCGGTGATAATTTTTTCAACTGGACCGATACATATCCGGAATGGAAGCCGGTGAAAAGCGGGGCGAAGATTCAGGATGTAACGGGCCTGTATTTTCAGGTTGCAGCGGAATTGTATCCGGACGGTAACGGAAGCCGCACACCTTCCGTTACGCAGCTCTTTATTGAATATACGAACCGTCCGGAACCGCTTCCGCCTTTTAAAGTAAAAGCCGTGCCGGGGAACGGATGCGTGACCATAACATGGAGTTATTCCGTTGATGAATCTGCGGGAGGGTATCTCGTTTATTACGGGACTCGTCCGGGCGAATACCTTGGGCGGAGCGCCGGCGAGGGGCCGTCTCCGATTAATGCCGGCAACACGACTTCTCTGACGATTACGGGATTGAAAAACGGAACGATATATTACTTTGCTGTATCTACAAGTTCAAAACTTGACAGCAGAATAAACGGTCAGCTTTCACAGGAAGTATATGCCCGTCCAGCGGCGGGGGAGTAACAATATGGTGATTGAAAAAGAGAAAGAGAAGGCCTTCATTTTAAAAAGAGCAAAAGGCGCTGTTATTTCACGCGATTTTGCCCTTGCGGCCCGCTTGTACAAAGGTCTGCTCAAGGACGATTCGGCCAATATCGCCCTGCTGAGTGCGCTCGGAAGTCTGTATGTAAAAGCCGGAGACGACCAGAAAGCGCTGCTGTATTATAAGCAGATATGTACTCTTTCGCCGGATAATTTTGAGGCACTTAACAGCATGGGCGGCATTTTCCGCCGCCTTAAAAGATACGATGAGTCGATACGGGTTCTGCAACAGGCTCTTGAGCTGGGGTTGAATGATGCGCAGGTAAATTATAATCTTGGTTTTACCTACCGGTCCATGGGCGCATACGACGAAGCGATTGAGTGCTTTGAATCTGTTATCGATGAAAAACCTGACGATGTCCTTGCGTATAATCATCTTGGTGCGATTTATGCGCTCCGCAAAGATCACCAGAAAGCCGTGGCTGCATATAAACGGGGCCTTCAGGTTGACCCGAATCATCCGATTCTCCGGCTTAATCTTGCAAGGAGCTTTGAAGCGCTCCGCGAAGACGGCGAGGCAGCCGCAGCGTATGAAGCCGCACTCCGTGCAAAACCGGGCTGGCTTGATGCGATCCGCGATTACACGGAACTGCTGCTCCGCCACCGGAAGACGAAAGATGCTGCTGAGCTTGTTAAAAAATCAATCCAGCTGTATCCGTCCGACATAGGCATACAAAGTCTGCTTGGCCGTATTTATCTCCGGCAGTATGATTTTGATTCGGCAATGCAGACATTCGAGCGGGCCCGCAGGATTAACGGTAACGATACGGATGTGCTTACCGGCCTTGCAGAAGCATATGAAAAAGGCGGTAAAGCTGAAAATGCCGTAGAGGTGATGAAAAAAGCCGGACAGGTACAGCCTGACGATGCATCTATTGAAAAGCAGTATGCGCATGTGCTTCTTTCTGCTGACGATATAGATGATGCCGGTATAAAAATAAGAAAAGTGTATGATATGAATCAGAAGGATGTTCAGGCGCTTGATCTTTACGGACAGTATTATATCTGCAGGGACGAAGATGACAAGGCAAATCTGTTTTACAAAAGAATAAATTCGCTTGATCCGTCTTATGACAACTATAAAAAGGAAGCATCCGCAAGATATAAGCAGATAGGCCGGCTCGACAAGGCCCGCCGTTATCTTGAACAGTACATGGCAAAGCATGTCGAAGAGCCTGCTGCACTGATTGCACTTGCCCGTCTTGACGAGGCTGCCGGAGATATGCCTGCGGCTCTTGCAAATTATCATAAAGCCCTCAAATACGATCAGTACAATGTCCTTGCCCGTCACGAGGTACAGCGTCTTGGGGACTTAATTAATGAAGCACATAAAAAACGGCAGGAAACGGAAACCGTACCGGACGGACAGGATGACGAACTTGAAATTGTGATGAATCCGTCCGATGAACCGGTACCGGAAGACACTTCTGCTCAGGATTCTGAATCAGCGCAGGAAGAAGAACCGTTCGATTTTGATATTGCAGGGGACAGTCTTCTTAAGGATGACGATGAACAGGATCCTTTTGCCCTTGCCGATAAGGAAGATGAGGAAGCGGAAAAAGATGAAGAACCGCAGGGACTCGAACAGCTTATACCAGCGGGCCTGCCTATAGATCAGTCTGAAAAAGACGGCAGCAGCGGCGACAGCGATGTTCTGGACGGAAAAGACGGTCCCGCAGCCCTGGCTCCTGATGAAGCTCCACTGGAAAGTGACGACGACGGATTCGGAACTGAAAACATTGAAGAGCCTGCAAAACACCGTTATCCGCAGCCGGAAGATACAGAAGATACAACTGAACCACGACAGCCGGCTCATGATTCCGGAGCGGGTGAAGAAGTTCCCGATGCTGCCGTCCCTGATTTTTCAGATGACGATGCATCAGACGAAAATCAGCAGGAGAAAGGCGGTGCGGAACAGGAGCCGGTGCCGGAGTCCCCGGCGTCCGGCCATTCCCCGCTTGATGAAGAAATTTCTGATGCTGCTCTTCCGCAGGACGCTGCTGATATGCAGCGGCAGAACCAGCCTGTGCAGGTGCAGTCTGCGGGGCGTGAACTGCCGCAGGCTGGTTTGTCTGATAAGGCACTTGGACAGATTGCCGATGCTGTAAGCAGAGCCGCTTCCGCCGGCAGTTCTGCACTGTCTGACGCGCAGCAGGCATATGATGCTGCCCGGAAAACGTACGATGCGGCGCAGAATGCTGCGGACCGTGCATGGATGGCAGCAGGGCAGGCTGCCGATTCTGCGCAGAGTGCCGGCGATGCAATTGAATACATAAACCGGATGGCAGAAGAAGCAGCGATGAAGGCTGCGGAATCGGCTGTTAAAAAAGTTCAGGATGCCGCAGAAAAAGCCGCTGCGGAGTTTGAAGAATCTCCGCAGTCCGGGCAGTGTCAGCCGGATGAACCGGAACAGGAAGATAAACAGGAAGTTGAAAACGTCGAAAATCCGGCTGCAGAAGAGTATGATGATATGATTGATAAAGCTGCTGCACTTCTTCCGGGCATTGTGTCAAAACTTGAAAACAAGGAAAATGCGGAAAAATTTGTTACGGAACTTGAACTGTTCAAAAAACTCCGCGCATTATGCGAATATCTTCCTCCGGACAAAAAAGAAAAATTTATGGCCAGCAGGACGCGGCTGCTCCTTGATTATGTGATTGCAAAGCTTTCCGGCAGACCGGGGCTCATTGCTACCGCAGAAGAGCTTCGCAAAAAAAAGCTGCTGCCTGTTGCTGACGCCGCAGCGCCTGCCGGTGTTGCAGATAAACAGCTCGCTCAGGCAGTGCTGGAAAATATGCGTATCATGGTAAGGGATTTACCGGACGCACATCTTGCAAAAGCGCTCGACGACATGGCCGCCGAGGCGCTTGAAACAGTGTAACTACGACAGCCTGATGATGCGGGAATGGGTTAGTACTTCGTTTCCCGTTTCTGTAATCAGCACGTCGTTTTCAAGCCTGCATCCGCCGAGTTCAGCATCGTACAGTCCCGGTTCGAGCGTAACAATCATGCCGGGCTGAAAGGACATCGCCTGGGGTATTTTTGTGCTTACGCGCGGCAGTTCGTGTATTTCAAGCCCGATTGCGTGGCCGAGCGTATGGGGCATTTTCATCTTTCCTGATGTAAAAATATTGTCGGCCTTTACTGCTGCATCATGTATTGAAGCTCCCGGCTTATACAGTTTGAGGCATTCGTCGGCTGCTTTCTGCACGAGCTGCACGAGCGTATTCTGTGCATCGGTCGTTTTTCCCTTTACAACCGTAACTGTCGTGTCGCTTGTGTATCCGTTGTAGACTACGCCGAAATCCAGAATGGAAAGGCCGTTGTCGGGCCAGTTTCCGGAAGTATAATTCGGGAAACAGTGTATAGCCCAGCTCCGGGCAGGGCCTGCAGCGAGCGTGTCAAAACCGGTACGCTCGCATCCGTTTGCACGGCATTCGCGTTCGATAAGCAGCGCCACATCTGTTTCTGTCCGTATTTTCCCCGATTTTATTTCTTCCTCGATTTTGTCTATGATTAAGTCCCCGATGCGGGCAGCTTCTTTTGTGCATGCAATTTCATACTCGTCTTTTATCATGCGCATATCGGCTACATGGTCGTGTGTTCCGCCTTCATGGCAGCGCACATCGCATCCTGCAAGCACGTCCACGTATTTAAGAAATTCAGGATACGATGTGGACGGCGGCAGTTCAACCTTTTTGTTCTGAAAGTGGCTGCTTGCATTCAGATTCTGTTTAACGGCTTCAAGTGCAATGTTTTTATATTTCGTGTACGGAATCAGTTTATCTGAGAATGACTGTTTTTTTGCAAGGTTTTCATCCCACGGAATAAGGACCGAGTATGCATCATCAAAGATGATAAGCACCGCGTCGCCTGTATGGCCGGTAAGATACCGTACGGCGGGATCCCGGTGTTCTTCGCTGTCCGTAAAGACCGCAGCGCCCGTTCCGCTTGTTTTCATAAATTCTGCCACTTTTGTACGGCGGTCCGCATACAGTTTTTTCATTTCATCTGCTGAACGTGTTTTCATATAGTGTAAGCCTCTTATATAGTAAGTATACTATTTTTTCAGTCGCTTTGCTAATTTGCCGGCGACTGTTTGTGCAATCGGATCGTGTGTTACTGCGAGAATCACGGCTCCTGTTATGCCAAAGATAATCGTCGTAAGCAAAACAGGAAGGCCGTCGCTGATAAGTCTGTTGTGTCCTGCAAACATGCGTATGATGTACGGGCGGGCAAAGTACGTCGGAACAGATGCGATTGCCGAATATGCAGTTATTTTGAGCGCGTATACAGCGAAAGCGGCGGCAATCTTTTTCGTGTTCACGGAGTGGAGACGGGGCATTGCTACAAATAAAAACACAGTATTTGTAAGGCTCGCAATCGACAGTGCAAGAGCTATTCCGCTTCCGCTCATGGGATGGACAAGAATGGCTGCAAGTATGATATTGACAGCGAAATTTACAAGGCCCGCGATTGTCGGGAGCGTCGTATTGCTTTGCGCATAATACGCCGGCGACAGGATTCTGTTAAGCGCGATAAATACGAGTCCCGCCATATGGAAGCGGAATACCGATAATGTCATGTTTACTGATTCTTCCGTGAAGTTGTGGCTTTTGTACACAAGCGATATGATTTCACGGCCGTTTATAAGCGAATAGAACGTCACCGGAATAGAGATAAGCGTTATAACCTGCATTGCGCGTGTCAGCAGCGCCGTAAAATCTTCCCATTGTTTTTTTCTGGCAAATCCGGACATGTCAGGAAGAATTACGCTTCCGATTGAAACGGCGAATATGCCCAGGATTAGTTCCTGAAGCCTGAGCGAATACTGCAGGCTCGAGTAAATCCCGATTCCCGCCCGTTTTGCAAGCATACTTGAAACAATGTCGTTTACCTGATATGCGGCCATTCCCACAATCGTCGGAAGGACGAGCGTTACGACTTTTATAGTTCCCTGATTGGTAAAAGCTTTTTTCAGCGACGTGAATGAAATACGCCATTCTGTGTGCAGCACGAACGGCAGCTGGAAAAGAGTCTGGACGCAGCCTCCCGCTATGACACCCACTGCCATGGCACGTGCGGGATTTGCCATATGCGGTGCCAGAATGTATGTTGCGGCAATAACGACTGCGTTGAACAGCACCGGTGCAAATCCCGACGGCGTAAAAACATCAACGCCATTCAGAATGCCCTGGAACAGCGCTGCAATCGAAACAACTGCAAGGTAGGGAAACATGATGCGCGTAAGAAGCACAGCTTCCGGCACCGTCCCCGCGTCAGCTTTTCCGTAGAAGAGTTTAATAAGCTGCGGGGTAAAAATAATTCCCAGAAGGACGACGATTGTCGTGAGGAACGTAACGAGTGTGAGCGTTGCGGAAACAAAAGACTGCGTTCTTTTTTTATCGTCATCGTTTTTTATATCTTCTATATATGAACGGAATGTCGGAATGAATGCAACAGAAACGCTGTTCTCTGCAAAAAGCCGGCGGAATAAATTCGGAAGCTGGAATGCAATGCCGAATGCGTCTGCATAGCTGCCGGTACCAAGAAATGCCGCTTTTGTCATTTCGCGGACAAGCCCTAGAATTCGTGAAAGAAGTGTTACGAACGAAAGCTTCAAACCTGATTTTACAAGCGAATGTTTTTGTTTTTCTGCCATAAGTTTAATCAGAATACTCAAGATGATTAAAATGTGCAATGAGCAGAAGTGTTGCCGGACAGCATAAAAAATACATCTTTTTTTAAGAAAAATCTCTTTTGTTGCCTAAAAACTCATTTACTATTATTATCTATATATAAGTAAAGGATATATATGGCTCAAATACAGATTGATAGTACAGAAAAATTGCAGCCGGCTCGTATGCCGATTCGGATAGGTATAGATGTTGGTTCTACGACAGTAAAGATTGCAGTGCTTGATGATGATGATACACTTATATACGGAGACTATCAGCGTCACCGAGCTGACATCCGGAGCACCATTATAACAGTGGTAAATCAGGCGCTCGATATTGTTGAAAAAAAAGTAGCCGGCGGTACGAACCGTACGGTAAGCGTAAAAGTGACAGGCTCCGGCGGACTTTCAGTATCGCAATGGCTTACCATTCCTTTTATTCAGGAAGTAATAGCGGCGACAACAGCAGTAAAAAAAATAATTCCTCAGACTGACGTTGTTATTGAACTCGGCGGAGAAGATGCGAAAATTACGTATTTCCGCGGCGGAGTAGAGCAGCGGATGAACGGTACATGCGCAGGCGGTACGGGGGCGTTTATAGACCAGATGGCGGCACTCCTTGAAACGAACGCTGACGGTTTAAACGAACTTGCACGCGGTGCTCAGACGATTTATCCGATTGCGGCCCGGTGCGGCGTTTTCGCAAAGACGGACGTGCAGCCGCTCATCAACGAAGGAGCGCGCCGTGAAGATATTGCCGCGTCTATTTTTCAGGCTGTCGTAAGCCAGACAATTTCCGGCCTTGCATGCGGTAAGCCGATCCGCGGTCATGTCGCCTTTCTCGGCGGCCCGCTTCATTTTATGGATCAGCTGCGCGAACGTTTCATCGTTACGCTCAAATTAAAGGATGACGAGATAATTGTTCCGGAAAATTCACAGTTGTTCGTCGCTCAGGGCGCGGCGTATTCTGCGGAACGCAAATACAGCTGCACTGCAGGCAGAGAAGAATTTCATTTTCCGACGATTGACGAATTCCGCGCAAATCTTCAAAACCTTGTGGGTGCGGAGCTCAACGAAGTACAGCGCCTTGACCCGCTTTTTAAAAATCAGGATGAACTCGATGAATTTCAGAAACGCCATGGACAGCAGAAAGCCAGCAGAGGCGACCTTGATTCAGTCAAAGGGCCGGTATTCCTCGGGCTTGATGCAGGTTCTACAACGACGAAAGCAGTACTTGTCGATCAGGAAGGAAAGATACTCTGGGATTTCTATGCGGCGAACGCAGGCAATCCTGTAGAACTTGCCGTAAAAGTCCTCAAGGAACTGTACCACCGCCTTCCGAAAGACGTCTATATTGCGCGTTCCGTTTCGACCGGATACGGTGAAGCTCTTTTTCAGGCTTCCCTTAACGTTGATTCGGGCGAAGTGGAAACGATTACGCACTATCGTGCAGCCGATTTCTTTGTACCGGGAGTAGAATTCCTGCTCGATATCGGCGGACAGGACATGAAGTGCCTCCGCATGAAAGACGGCGCCATTGTATCCATTCAGCTGAACGAAGCTTGTTCTTCCGGATGCGGCAGCTTCCTTGACAACTTTGCCCGCACAATGGGGATGGACGTCCGCGAATTCAGCAAAATAGCGCTTCTTGCGCAGAAACCTGTCGACCTTGGCAGCCGCTGTACAGTCTTTATGAACAGCCGCGTCAAGCAGGCGCAGAAAGAAGGTGCATCCGTTGCCGATATTTCCGCAGGTCTTTCGTATTCTGTTATCAAGAATGCGCTGTTTAAAGTAATAAAACTGCGTAAAGCAAGTGATATAGGCTCAAAAGTAGTCGTACAGGGCGGTACGTTCAACAACGACGCCGTACTGAGGGCATTTGAAAATATTGCCGGCGTCCACGTTTTCCGTCCAGATGTTGCTGGACTTATGGGCGCGTATGGCGCTGCACTTATTGCATACGACCAGTGGCTTGATCTGTCTGCGCCGAAAGCGGACGAACCTCCCGGAACGCCGCGCCGTGAGCTGCATTCCGGCATTGCAACACTTGAGCAGCTTGATTCATTCCATGTTGATCTTGAACTGCGCCGCTGCGGAAAGTGTCAGAACAACTGTCTTCTTACAATCAATACGTTTACGACGGCGGGCGCGGAAAGACGGTTCGTTACGGGAAACAGATGCGAACGCGGTGCGGAAATCGGCGGCGATGTCCTTGATGCAAGCAACAAAAAAGATACAAATATTGAAGCCGGAAAGGAATCCAAACTGCCGAACCTGTTCGACTGGAAATACAAACGGCTGTTCCAGTATGTTCCGCTTCGTCCTGAAGATGCTCCGATGGGCGATGTCGGCATACCCCGCGTGCTCAATATATATGAAAATTATCCAATGTGGTTCACATTCTTTACGAAACTCGGCTTCCGCGTCCGGCTGTCCCCGCGTTCATCGCGCATCATATACGAAAAAGGGCTTGAGACGATTCCGTCCGAATCCGTCTGCTATCCGGGAAAAATTTCGCACGGACATGTGGAAAGCCTTATACAGCAGGGAATTAAATTCATTTTCTATCCGTGCGCTCCGTATGAACAGCAGGAAGATGCCGGTGCGGGAAACCACTACAACTGTCCGATTGTCACAAGCTATCCGGAAGTACTCCGCAATAATGTTGATGCGCTGAGGCAGGATTCATCTATCCTGTACATGGATCCCTTCCTGCCTATTTACGACAGAAAGCGTCTTGCAGAGCGTCTTGCGGAAGAGCTTATTCCTCACTTTCCGAAACTGACGAAAGCGGCTGTGTATTCCGCCGTCGATGCGGCGTGGGAAGAAGAGGAAAAATTCCGGAAAGATGTTCAGAATCAGGGCGAAGAAGCGCTTGAAGAGGTAATCAGGAGAGGCGCGAACGGCATCGTACTTGCCGGCCGGCCGTATCATCTTGATCCTGAGATTAACCACGGTATTCCCGAATTAATAAACGGGCTTGGTCTCGCCGTATTTACGGAAGACAGTGTCGCGCACCTCGGAAGCATTGAACGTCCGCTCCGCATCATTGACCAGTGGACGTATCACAACAGGTTGTACCGGGCTGCGGCATTCGTAAACGGTATGCCCGATCTTGAGCTTGTGCAGCTTACGAGTTTCGGCTGCGGCCTCGATGCCGTAACCTCAGATCAGGTTGATGAAATCATGCGGGCAAAAGGGCGCATGTATACGCTTATAAAAATAGACGAAGGCTCGAATCTTGGCGCTGTACGTATCAGAATACGTTCTCTTATTGCAGCTGTTAAAGAACGCGAGAGAAAGAATCAGAAACCTGTTGTGAAGACCGCGGCGTATCAGCGTCAGGTGTTCACGAAGGAAATGAAGTATACGCACACGATTATTGCACCTCAGATGTCGCCGATTCACTTCCGTCTCTTCCAGAGGGCATTCCAGTACAGCGGGTACAATTTCGTCATCCTTGATGCTGTCGATCCGAAGGCGGTCGATATCGGATTGAAATATGTCAATAACGATGCGTGCTATCCCTCCATTCTTGTCGCAGGGCAGATGATTGCGGCCCTTCAGTCGGGAATGTATGATCTTAATCACACATCGCTCATCATTACGCAGACGGGCGGCGGCTGCCGTGCCACCAATTACATAGGTTTTATCCGCCGTGCACTCAACGACGCCGGTTGGGGGCAGATACCTGTCCTTTCGCTGAATGCTGTCGGGCTTGAACAGAACCCCGGTTTCAAGCTTTCGTTTCCTCTCATAGACCGCCTGCTTATGGGCGCAATGATAGGCGACGTGCTGATGCGCGTCTTGTACCGTACCCGTCCGTACGAAGCCGTTCCCGGTTCGGCGGATGCGCTGTATGAAAAATGGAACGGTCGTGCGGAGCAGCAGCTTAAATCGCTTTCTTCCCACGGCTATCATAAACTTGTAAAAGACATTATCAGGGATTTCGACAATCTGCCGCTGCTTCCCATAAAGAAACCTCGCGTCGGCGTTGTCGGCGAGATTCTCGTTAAATTTCACCCCACGGCCAACAATCAGATTGTTGAGACGATTGAACGGGAAGGTGCGGAAGCCGTTGTTCCTGATATCGTGAATTTCTTCCTGTATTCATTTGCAACCGGCATATTCCGGCACGAACAGCTTGCGTTCCCGAAAAAGACAGAACGCACGGCAAAACTCCTTGTGTGGTTCGTGGAGCGTTACCGCAGGCAGATTGAACACTATCTCAGGAAGAGCAGACGTTTCGATGCACCTGAAACCATCTATGAACAGATGAAAGGTGTCGATGATATCGTGCAGCTCGGTAACATTACGGGCGAAGGATGGTTTCTTACTGCAGAGATGGTGGAACTTATCAAAACAGGGGTGCCGAGCATTGCGTGCGTCCAGCCGTTTGCGTGCCTTCCGAATCACGTTACGGGCAAGGGCATGATAAAAGAATTGCGCCGCCGTTTTCCGAGTTCCAATATCAGCGCAATCGACTATGATCCGGGTTCCAGTGAAGTAAACCAGCTCAACCGTCTCAAACTGCTTTTGTCGAATGCGCCGGTTGGCAGACATCCCGACGAAAACGCCGACGGCATGATTATCATGCCTGACGGAACTCAAGTAAAACCCGAGGTTCGTCCAGCAGAAGGCGGAGCCGGCTTTATGGATACGGAACCTGTAACGGCCGGCAGTATGCCGCCGGCAGCGGAGAGTACTAATGGAGACAATTCGTAGAAAACTTTTTATAGCATTTGCTTTTTTTCCGTTGGCGGTTATGTATTCTGCACATGCAGAATATAACCGTTACGGTATTCCTGACTCGTCGGAAATACGGAAAAACCTTACGGAGACATGGTTCGAAGCGCCTTTGCAGATGCTCCGGACTAATCATCCGGAAGTACGGAAAAATAATGCCGGGGAACAATTTCAGATCAGGCTGGAGGAATCGGATTCCACATTTACCGTTTTCGTGTCTCCCCAGGCCAGGCTTTCCGTCGATGTATATTCCGATGCGGGAAAAAAAACGGAAGTGCAGAGCGTCTATCCCGGCGACGCACAGGGCAGCTGGGTGCTTGTCAGGGACAAACGCTCCGGAACTGCGCTGCGCATCAGATATTATTTTGCAAAAGACAGCGATGTTTATGTGCAGTTCGTTCCGGTGAATAATACTGCGTATGCCGATTTTATCGTGTTCGGCGCATATGCAGTGCGGCAGGTTCCGACGGGAATGCCTTTTAACCGTTTTTACGGCGCTTCTCTTGAAGACGTAATGACATGGACGAAAGATACGCTGCCGTGGAATTATGCGATGCCTCATACCGAAATGTACCACAGCACGATGCAGATGATTAACGTCATCCGCGGAAAACTGCCGGATCTTGTATACGCTGATGATGCAATGTACGATGAAAACGACGAACCAGTGTATATTTCGACAGGTAAACACCGGGACATTCCTGAAGAGGATGCTGATAAGCTTTCCCTTTCGTCCGCAGGATTCATCAAGTGGATAGCAGACGGCCTCGTAAATCCGATTGCAGGAAGCAGCCTGAAACGGGAGCCGCTGCTTGTACAGACAGTGATGTATGACGACATCGGCTTCCCCGGCGTGCTGTCCCGGAAATACAATCTTTCATTTTCGCTCGACTGGACACGCAACATTGCAGCAGCCGTCCTTTCCGTGTATACGGGAAGAACGTATGTGTATAATCAGTCCGGTGTCGATGTGACCGAAGAACCGTTTTGCGCAGAACTGACGGCGTCGGGAATAAAAAATACGGCAGGATATATAAAAGACACAGGTTATTCCGCTGAAAGCCTCAAGCCGCTTATGTATATACTTTCATCCCAACATCCGGACGAGTGTTATCTTGCTGCAATACGCGAGACTGACCGCAAGGCGTCTCCGGAAGTAAAGGTATTCAATGAGTGCGCAATAATCTTTCCCTATTTTGATTCAAACGGCATGTTCAATTGTGTCGTGTTCAGAAACGGAGCAGAATCTACAATCGATGATTTTTGTCAGAATTTCAGAGGTAATTTTGTTCATTTGGTGCGGATGAGAACATCTGACAAGTTTTTTCCGTTATAATAGTAATCAGTATGAAAAGAACAGTTTTTTTTAGTATATTGTTTTTGGCAGTTTCTGCTTTATATGCACAGAAGGAAACAGAGACGGATCTGGCTCTGTTCAACGAATTGTCTGCAGCATACAGCAGCGGTTTCTATCCCGGTGCCGTCGAATATGCGGATCGTCTTGAATCGGCTTATCCCGATTCAGTGTTTACCGGCCGGGTGCTTGTTATGAAGGGAGAGTGCCTTGTGCGGCTCGGGCGCAGCAGTGATGCGGAACCGGTGCTTGCACAGGCGGAAAGGCTTAATAAAAGCAACCCAATCCTTATTCATGCATGCAGTTACTGGGAAGGCCGCGCCCGGTATGCACAAAAGAATTACAGCGGTGCGGCGTTGTCGTTTTATGACAGCTGCAAAATAACCGGCACGGACGGTATGTACTACAGTTCTGCAGTATTGTACGGCGGCCGTTCCCTCTACGCTCTTGGCAGCTATTCTGAATCAGTATCTCCCTTTGAATATGTCGTTTCCAACGGAAAAAGATATTCCGAAAGCGATTATGAAGAAGTCGTTTTAAAACTTGCAGATGCCTGTAACAGGACCAATGCGTACGGAAAGACGATATCTCTCTTCAGCTCATTCCCTGCCGGTTCGCTTTCTGCAGAGGTATATGCCCTTTTTTCAGTATATGCAGGCGACGCGTATTACGGATTACACCAGTACCGGAAAGCGTACGATTTGTACAGCGCGGTGCTTGAATCCGGGCAGAAAAAGTTTGCGGCAGGTGCGCTTCAAAAAGCATACGCTGTTTCATCAGAGCACAGGGCCGAAGTCGGGGCTGATGCGGGAGCTGTTCTTGCAAAAGCCCAGCATACGCTTTCCGACTCTCCTGAACTTGTTTCGGAATTCTGGATGAGGCTGGGAATCGATGCGTACAACCAGGATAATTTCAGCAGGGCAAAGCAGTACTTCGATTCTGCTGATGCCGCTGCGACGAATTCCATGAAGCAGTCTATGGCCCTGTACCGGGCAGAAATGATGCTCGGAGATACCGATGCCGCTCATGCGTATGCATTCCTTGAAAAGGCGGAACAGTCTGCGCAGCTCGGGGAAAAAGACAGTTCGTACGACAGGTACGCTTCCCTTATGCTGAAGTACGCGGCACTTCAAGGGGAATGGGAAACGGTAAAATCGTATGCGGCAAAAATTAAAACGCCTGGTACGAAAACACAGTATTACACGGCACTTTCGTATTACAACACAAACGGATACGCCGATGCCGCCGGTATCCTGAGTAAAATGGCAGGTTCCGGTTCCGATACTGCCGTTCTTGACCTGTATGCCCGTTCCCTGGTAAAGATAAACAAAATACAGGATGCACTTTCCGTTTTTGCCGGTATGGATTTATCCGGAAAAATGGACGACACATCCCGGCTTGATTATGCTGAGGCGCTTCTGCTGTCCGGTCAGTATGCGGCGGCTTATGAACAGGCACGGAAGAGCGGCGAACCGGATGCCCTGTATACTGCAGGTCTTGCAGCATTTAACAGCCGCAACTGGGGAAGCGCGGAGGACTGCTTTACAAAATACGGCAGGACGGCTCCTGGCAACGGAAAATATCAGCAGTACGCGCTTTTTTATCTCGGATATTCGCAGTACAAGCTCGGGAAAAACGGGGCAGCATATGCGGCACTCTCCGGCTTTGCGGAAAAATATCCGGGAAACGAACTGTGCTGGAACGCTCACATGACAGCTGCGAACGCCGCCGTGCAGGACAATAAATACGCGCAGGCCGCAGCGCAGGCTTCCGAAGCTGTAAAAACAGCGCCCGATGCACCGTCCCGCGAAAGGGCCGTGCTTTTTTGTTCAGGTGTATATTCGGACTCCGGCAATTATGCAGAGGCTTTAAGCATATTGTCGCCGTATACTGCGCAGAAAAATCTGTTCGGCATGAAATGTGCATACGAAACAGCACAGATTTTTGTGAAGCAGGGCGAACTGGAAAAAGCGGACAACGCTTACCTGAAGATTGCACGTGACTATCCGGCTCAGGATCTGGCGGAAGAATCGATGTACCGCCGCGGTGAAATTTATTATACATCAAAACAGTATGATGCAGCACTGAGCCGCTTTGACGAATACGAAAAACAGTATCCGCTGGGAAAGTATACTGATGCATCATGGTATTTCAGCGCAGACTGTCAGGCACAGAAAGGAAATGTAAGCAGAGCCATACTTCAGAACACTGCGCTTATAAAAGAATATCCCGGAAGCACCTATATATACGGTGCGAGAAAAAATCTTATGCTCATGTACCGCAGGACGGACGATTATGCCGATGCGCTTGCTCAGGCCCGCAGCCTTCTTTCCGAATACGGAGATCAGGCACGTTCCGACGGTATTGCGAAACAGGCAGCGGAACTCGAAAAGCTTGTATCGGGCAGCAGCGAACCGCTTGTGAAAAAGCAGTCGGAATATGAACAGAAAGGCAGGCTGAGTACGGAAGAAGGCCGCCGGGCCGGAACCGAACTTGCCGCAATGTACGGTACATCGGATTCAACACTGCAGCAGGGAGCGGAGCTGGCGGCACAGCTGCTGGCTGTCGAAAAACAGCACCTTGGTGCGGAAAGTTCCGATGCGGCGAAAAATGCCGGTATTATCGCTCTGTACGACAGGCGTACCGGAAAAAACAAAGAATCTGCAGATATGTATCTGTTTGCAGCAAAATATTACCGAATGAACGGAATGAACGACGATGCAGCCTCTGCTTTATATAACGCAGCCGACGCATTCCGGGCTGCAGGCAGTGACGGCGATGCGGATGCAACGATTAAAACTCTTGTGCAGCTGTATCCGGAAAGCCGTCAGGCAAAAAGTATTGATTCATCGGGAAGGTAACGTATGAAAAAGAAAAATTGTATTTTTTGTGTCCTGTTTATTATATCGGCAGCAGTGCTTTCCGCACAGGCAGAAATGACGCTGCCCGATGTAACGACTGTCGTTTCCGGCGATTCCCTTACTGCCGGAAAAAACGCAGTCCCCGATTTTTCGGATGTTCTTCCCGGCACATCAGGCGGAAAGGAAGTCCTTCCGGAACTTCCTGATGTTTCTGTCGGCGGCAATGCAGGCGCCGATGAAGCAGTTTCAAAAACTGAAACCGGGAATTCAGTATATGCAGAAGGTCTTGTCGGCGGCGGCTTTCCCGGATTCTTTACAGGCCGTTTTTCCGTATACCGTTCGTCAGGAGCGGATCCGTTCAGAATAGGATTCAATTATGAAAGCGCTGACGGCTATGCGCGCAATGCGTTTACCGACGGATATTATGACAGAACCGTAAAAATCGCCGCGGAAAAAACGCTTGCCGCAAAAAATGCCGTTTATACATTCAACGGCAGTTACGAGTCTGACGGCGACGGACTGCAGAGTACCTGTCCCGGTTTTTATGATGTAACAAAACAGACAATCGGCGGCAATGCAGATGCTGTCTGGACGCTGCCGAACGGATTCGGACTTCAGTCCCATCTTGACGCAGACTGGTATAACCGTTTTGCAGGAATCACAGGCTCTCCTTCCGCAGACGCTTACGCCGGACAGTCATCAGTATTCTCGATGAGCCCGTCGGCCCGGTTCGGCTGGGAATCGCACGGTTTTTCTTCTTATTTTGACGCCGCATGGTATCTTCAAAGCGATACAGGGAAAGCGCTTGCTGAGGGCAGTACAAACCGTGCGCGTTTCGGCACCGGACTTGGATGGGAAAACAGCTTCATCACTGTTTTCGGAAACGCAGCTGCCGTCATAGGAACGGAAATCGGAAACAACGATGTTATCGTACCATTCACTGTCGGAATGAAATCTTCATTCGTGACAGGTCTCTCTGCCCGGAAAATGTCGATTACCGCAGAAGGAGGGATATCCTCCGAACAGCCGCTCTATGCAGATCTTGAAAAAAAATATAAATTCAGCGCACTTTCGTTCATCCCCGGTGAAACGACGGACTGGTACGGGACATTTACTGCGGATGTGCCTGTTAAAGATATGTTTTCCGTTACCACTCAGGCGGAATACCGCAGTACTGCGTTCGGCAACGGCGTGTGGGAGCCTTCATATACGGAAAGCTCATTCAAATACGGCCAGTATACATATTTGCAGACTGATCGTTCACAGCTGTATACGGTTGCCGGCGTTTCTTTCAGCAGGGGCATACTCACGCTGAGGGGGGCATGGAAAGCGCAGTGGATATATGTACCAGTCCTTGAAGCTCCGAATACCGTTGAACTGTCAGTATCTCTGCAGGGTGTCAATTCACGCTGGGGAACGGATGCGGACATACGTTTCTTCCCCGATGAGGGAGAGGATCATGTACCTGAAATCAACATATCGGGCTATGTCCGCCTTACCACGGCGGTGCGGCTTGCCGTCACAGCCGATGATGTAGTAAAATTAGTTGCCGGCCAGCCGCGGATGTATGCCGGCAGATATATTGCAAGAAGCGGTTCTGCAGGGCTTCTCGTAAAATTTTTCTTTTAATTTTTTGATACAGGAGTAACGTGAAATGTTCGAAGCGATAAAATCTGGCGGCCCTCTCATGATTCCGATTATTCTCTGCGGAGTAATCGCGACGTATATTATTATTGAACGTTGTATTTATTTTTATATGATAAAAAAACGTGATATGAAACTGATGTATGATTTAAACGGCTCTCTTTCAGGCAGCAATTACGAAGCAGCTGCAGTTGCCTGTGCCGAAGCCGATACGCCTGCATCCCAGGTTATTAAAAAGGCACTCGACTGCCGGCGCTGGGATGAAAAGGATATGAAGGAAGCCGTTGAAGCCGAAATGGATTTAGTCATACCCCGTTATGAACATCTGCTTACGGCGCTTGGAACAATAGCGAATATTTCGACGCTGCTCGGACTGCTCGGAACTGTCACCGGAAACATAAAGGCCTTTAACGTTCTTGGCGGAGGCAGCGGCATGGGCGATCCGGCTCATCTTGCGAGCTCCATCGCAGAAGCTCTCGTTACGACAGTGGGCGGACTTGTCGTGTCGATTCCGTCTGTCGTTTTTCATAACTATTTTCTTTCCCGCGTGAACCACTGTATTGTAGAGATGGAATCAGACGTAACATCGGTCGTGCTCCGGCTTACGGGAAGGGTAAAATAATATGCAGATCCATGCACACCGCCGGACAATATCGTCGAACATCGATATGACTCCGATGATAGACGTCGTTTTTCAGCTTATACTCTTTTTCCTCGTTTCGACGACATTCGCCGTTATGCCGGGAATAAGTCTGAACCTGCCGGAAAGCCGTACGGCGGAAAGTACCACGACGTCCGGAATAACGATAACAGCCGATAAAAACGGAGGGCTCTGGTTCAACGATACAGAAGTTACTATCAAGACGCTTGGCGCACGGCTTGCAGCATATGACACTGGCGGAAAAAAGAAAGAAGAAATACCGATTACGCTGGAAGCCGACTCAGATGTAACGAACGGTACAATAGTAAGTGTGTTCGATGTCATTCGGGAAAACGGGTATTCGGCTGTAGATCTGCGGACAAAGGAAAAATGACTTTTTCGTTAGTATCACTGATACGAAATGATGATGAAATCCTCACAAAGAGCAGAAAGGCAGGGTTCATAAGTACAGCCGCTGTATGGGTTGTGCTTGTACTTATTTTTGCATTCGTTCCTGCTTTTAAAAAGAAACCCGAATATAAAACTGTCCGTATAACGCTTTCTTCCACACCGCTGGAAAAACAGCAGAAAGTTGTGGAACCGGTAAAAAAAGAAGAAGCTGTCAAAGCAGCAGAGCCTGTTAAAAAGGCAGAACCTGTACAGAAAACAGCGGCTCAGAAAAACGTTGAACCGGCAAAGGCTTCTTCCGTGCAGAAAAAGACTGAGCCGGTAAAAAAAGAAAAACAGCCGGAAAGCGCTCCTGCGAATCAAAAATCAGTCCCGGCAGCGGATAAAGCAAAACCGTCCGATTCCCCGGTTGTATATAAGAAAAGCGTGGAAGAACTCATGGCGGAACAAAGCCGGCAGAAAGCCAAAGACGTGAAATGGGACGACAGGCTGTTTACTGATTCAGCTGCTGAAGAATCATCATCCCCTGCAGCTTCTCCGAAAACTTCCGGCGCAAACAAAATAACGGGATCATCCGCATTAGCAGGTACGGCTGCTGCAGCGGCAGCATCTGCCAATGAACCGGTAAACTCGACATCAGTATCGGAAAAGCAGAAATCCGCCGGTGCAGATGCGGCTACGAAAACGGCGCTTGGAAATATCAGCTCTACGACGTATACACAGACGTCCGGGAGCGGAATGAATTCCAGGACATCAGTGAACTCAAGCCTGGGTTCCGACGGAAAAGTTTCAATCGAACTGACGGATGGTTCTGTGAGAATGTTGCTTTATCCGGGAAAACCTGCAATTCAGATTTCTGAAGAAAACGCAAAGAGAATAGACAGTACGCGTACTGTCCGCGTGCAGTTCAAAATCCTTGCGAAAGGAAACGTGCCGTTGTCGGAGATAAATATAACGCCGTCTTCAATCCTCACACCTGAAATCAGACAGGAGATACGCGAACAGGTTTCGTTATGGCGGTTTTCACAGGCAGCGGCGGACGGATATGCTTCATTCGATTATACTATAGAGTTTAAAAAATAAAGGGGTTTCATTTGAATATACCGGGATTAGGAAAGATAGAAGCTGTCGCGTTCGACATAGACGGAACGTTGTACAAACAGTGGCAGCTGCATATACGTATGGTCCTTCACTTTTGTCGATACAACCAGTTTTTTATGAAATACGGTTTTGTACGAAACGAGATGCATCGTATGGAAAGGCTGGAAAATTTCTGGGAAGTACAGGCGGAATGTCTTGCAAGGCGGATTCACCGTTCGCCGGAAGAAACGCAGAAGCTTCTGACGGATATTGTGTATGACGGGCTGAGCGTCTATTTTGAAACGATCCCGTGCTGCAGATATGTGCCGGAAACGTTTAAAGCTTTCCATGAAGCCGGCCTCAAAATTGCTTTGCTTTCCGATTTTCCTCCTGAACAGAAAGGCGGGCTCTGGGGACTCAGGAAATACTGTGACGCAATTCTTGGAACAGAGGATATAGGTGCACTCAAGCCGGATCCGTATTCATTCCTGTTCATGGCAGAAAAACTCAATGTTATTCCGGAACACGTACTGTACGTGGGAAACAGTATAAAATACGACGTCAGAGGAGCGAAAAATGCCGGCATGAAGTCAGCATTCTTTGAACCGCTGTGGCGCAAACTGTTTCATTGTCCTCTGAAAGAGGCTGATTTTTCATTCAGCGACTATCGTCAATTGCAGAATTTTGTGCTACAATAAGTCAAATTGCAGCCGTATTATTTTCTGATATAGTAATAGTTGGGTGGGGAAAAAAAGTGGTTATCATCGCAGTTCTGGTAGCATCTGTTATTGCAGCGGGAGTTTCCATTGCGCTTAGACAGATGGACAAAGACAATAATACAATGGAAAAAGTCAAACGGTATGCCGACAAACGTCAGGCGGAGTTTGACTCTTATTTTCAGGATCAGTCTAAAAAACTTGCATCATCTAATGCCGAAGTGGAGACAACGCGTCTTCAGGCTGTTGCTGCAATAAAGCGTCTGGAAAAGGAACGCGATGATTTTACCCAGAAAGCGGAAGAACTGCAGAAATATGCAGATGCGGTAAAGACTGCAGAAGCGCAGATTAACGGATATGACAAATCGCTCAACTCGCTTGCAGAAATGACTGCTAATGTCGAAGAAAATCTTAACAGGCTCAAGAAGGAATCTCTCATTGTCGAGAAAATCGACGGACGCCTTACCGGGCAGAAAAAGGAAATAGATGCTATTGAAAAGCATATTCCGAAACTCAGTGAGGAATTTGCCCGGACAAACGGAGATCAGCTCAAAAGTCTCGGCTCGAAGCTGCTTGATGAATACGAATCACGGGCCCGGAAGCTGGCCGGCGATATTACCTCCATGGAACATCAGGCGGAAGATACGCTCGCCAGGATGAAAGCCGAAATTGCCGGAATCTACAGCGAAGCCGCCCGGAAAGCTGAGACGCTTGAAGACACCGCTTTCAAACACCTGAGCGAGCAGGCACAGCAGCGCAGCGACTCATATATTAAAACCGTCAATGAAAAAGCGGAAGAGATGGAAAGTCTGCTGCAGTCCCGCATTCAGGAAGCGCAGAAACTTGTCGATGGCCGTGCATCAGAAGTTGAAAATGCAGTTGCAGCGCTTGAGACAGGCCTTGATAATAAATACCAGCAGCAGTATCAGGAACTTGCGGAAAAATATGAACATGAAGCCGCAGAACTTTCCGCGCGCCTTGACGCAGAAATGGCAGATATTGCAAACCAGATAACAGACAGGACAGCTGCGCTGGACGGTTCAATTGACAGCCGTACCGCAGAAATTACCGGAAAATATGACAGCCAGTATACGCAGCTTGCAGAATCATATAAAAAACAGGCCGAAGAGCTTGACGAAAAACTTGGCCAGCAGTATCTGACGCTTGCGGCGAAACATACGCAGAAAGCCAACGAAACCGATGCTGCAATTGAAACTCAGTACAACGCATTGTCCGAAAAATATAAACAGAAAGCAGCAGAACTTGATACTGCACTTGAACAGAAGACCGCGGAAGTCACTTCGTCCTTCAAGGATTCTACCGGCAACGTTGTCGCGAATATCAAAAAAACGCTTGCATCGCTCGATGAAAAGTACAAACAGCATATTGAAGATTTCGGCCGTAAATATGATGAAAAAATTACGGCTGCCCATGATAAATATGCAAAGCAGCTTGATTCTATCGACGGGAAAAACGACGGCCGCATAGTTGAACTCGATACTAAATTCGACGATTTGTACGCAAAGATTGCGTCAAAGAACGAAGGCCGCGCTTCCGAACTCGACAAGAAACTTGACAGTACATTTGCGGATATAACAACGAAAAACGAGGGGCTCGCTTCCGAGCTCGACAAAAAGCTTGACAGTACGTATGCGGAGATAACGGCGAAGAATGAGGGACGCGCATCCGAACTCGACAAGAAACTTGACAGCGCGTTTGCTGAAATGACAGCGAAAAATGAAGGTCTCGCATCTGAGCTCGACAAGAAACTTGACAGTACGTATGCGGAGATAACGGCAAAGAATGAAGGCCGCGCTTCCGAACTCGACAAGAAACTTGACAGTACGTATGCGGAAATAACAGCGAAGAACGAGGGCCTCGCATCTGAGCTTGACGAAAAACTGAACAGCGCGTTTGCTGATATTGACGCAAGGAACAGCGGGCAGGCAGCGGAACTCGAAAAGAAGCTGTCCGACGCATATACGGGCATTTCGTCTGAAAACGACAACCGTATTTCCGAACTTGACACAAGGCTGTCCGATGCCTGCGCAAATATCGCGGCGGTGAACGGCGGGCGCATCTCCGAACTTGACAAAAAATTGTCCGATGCCTTCGCAGCTATTGATACAAAGAGCGACGCACGCATTACAGAACTTGACAAGAAACTTTCTGATGCATATGGAATCATTGCCGCGGAAAGCGATAATCGTATTTCCGAACTTGATAAAAAACTGTCCGATACGTGTACGGACATTGCAGCAAAAAACAACACCCTCGTTACGGGGCTTGACAGTAAGCTGTCTGATGCGTATGCAGGTATAGAGGCGAAAAATGATGCACGCGCATCCGGACTTGACAAGAAGTACGATGAAGCGTACAGCACTCTGACCGGAAAGCACAATGCACGTATCGCGGAATTAAGCAAAAATCTTTATGATTCGTATGCAGCCCTTGCTGATGAATTTGCGAAGAAAACAGAAGTTATTGAACAACAGGCAGCCTCTGTCAAGAGCATGTATGAAGAGAAAGAAGGTTCTGTCGTTTCAGCATTGAACGACCGTCTTACCGGATTAGACGGCCAGTACAAGCAGCAGATTGATGAACTCCGTTCCCGGCTTGATGAATCTCTCAGCGAAACGAAGAAAACATCCGACCTTATTGCGCAGAATATACAGGGAAACGCGAAAAACTTTGGAGACATGCAGGCCGTTCTTGAATCGCAGATGAAAGAACTTGAGGCACGGTATACCAACCTGTTTGAAAATGCAGTGTCGCAGGCCGGAGAAAAGGAACAGGCTGCATTTGAAAAGTTTACGTCGGCTGCAAATGATAATATAGAAAAATACCGTACAGGCATCCAGAACAGGATTGATGCACTGAAGGCGTCTCTTACGGAAACTCTTACTGCTGTCTCGGAGCAGGCATCGGCTTCCGTACAGGAAGCTGAAAGTTCAATAAAACAGCTGCAGAATGAATGCGATGAAGCTGAAAAACGGGCAGACAGTATAGCACCTCAGCTGACGGAAAAAGTAAAGGCTGTCGGCGACGAGATAGAAAAATTCCGTACACAGGCAGAAGAAAAACTGTCGGTGCTCGATAAAGACCTTGGTGAATCAATAAAGAAGACTTCTCAGCTTTGCGAAACCCGTCAGGAAGATATCCTGAAATCGCTTGATGCGCAGCTCGGATCGTATAAAAAGGATCTGGAATATCAGTTCTCCCGTCTTGAGACATCGGGGAAGGACGTTGATACGCTTGAAGCAAACCTGCGTAAAGCGATGGAAGAGACCAGAAAACGCGTCCTTTCCGACTTTGATACATTTACGACGGATCAGCAGCAGAAGCACGAAGAGTTCGCAGCTTCAATGAAGGCCGATTCAGATTCAATGGACGCACAGTTGAAAACTCTTGAAAAGAGCATCGAAGAACTCAAGACATCAGCAGTTGGAAATATAAGCGCTAAACTCAAAGACTTTGAAGATGCATTCAACAACGATTTAAAGGGGCGGGGTGACAAACTGTCTGAAGATCTGGCCTCCTGGAAAAACTCATTTGACGGGAAGCTGACTCTTTTTACGACCGATTATGAAAATGCCCGGCGTTCTGTTGAAGTAAAGTACAGCGAAGATTTGAAGACAAAACTTGCCGCCGTTCAGGAAAAAAATGAAGAGCAGATGGGACGCATCGCCGCCGGTATAAAAGAGATGCAGGATTCTGTCCGGACACAGCTTGAAGACATAAAGAAGACTGTTGATGGATTTACGGCAGAGACTCAGGCGGAAGTTAAAAAATCACAGGCGGAATCTGACGATTATCTCAAGAAAGCGTCGGACGAGTATCAGAAAAGAATTGATGCACAGCTTGGCAAAGTAGAGACGGGACTGCTTGAAAGTCTGAAGTCCTTTGAAGAGGCCGTTACGAACAGGCAGGAAACAAGTTCATCAACAATAGATGCAGCACTTTCGGAATTCAATACGTGGAAACAGCATCTTAAACAGCAGCTTGACGAGTCCGGCGAAGTATTTAAACAGCAGCTTGACAGCCTTAAAAATTCTTCGCAGAAGAAAATCGAAGAAGCGGAAGCTGCCCTTACTGCAGATATGACGCAGTATGCTTCAGGCGTGAAAAAGCAGCAGGATGAACTTACGTCGGAAATTACCCGTCTGCAGTCTAACGCTGATGAATCTGTGGCTTCGTATGAAAGACGTTCGGCGGAAATACTGGACAAACTGCAGGGCATGTACGAAGATATGCTCAAGGATACAGAAGAACGTGTGAGCAGGCAGTCTGCCGACTCGACGCAGAAACTGAACAGCCTTAAGGAAAAAATTGATTCTATTGAAGTTTCCAACAGCGCCAATCAGGCAAAGTTCGTACTCAAGATGCAGGGCGACTCAAACGATATACAGAGCCGCATGAGCGAATTGAATCGTGAGCTGCAGAACGTTAAATCGCAGATGCAGGTATACGAAAAAGCTGAACAGATGAAGAAACAGCTCGACGAAAAAATTGCGGCTCTTACGGACGATTTCAGCAGAATCGAGGCTTATAATCAGACAGCATCGAAACTGGCAGAGCAGTACAATGCTGTCCGCAAAATAGGCGACGAAATAAACGCCCGTCTCAAGGATTTTGATGCTCAAAAAGGTAAAGTCGACACGCTCGGGCAGAAATACGACACGGTGATTACCCTTTCCGATACGATGGCCGGGAAAATAAGCAGCCTTCAGACAACGTACGACCAGCTGCAGAATATGGAAGTTACTGCGCGCGATTTCCAGGAGAAACTCAATACAATTGCAGGTTCGTACAACAGACTTGAACAGAAGCAGGATGTTATAGAGCGTGTAAATAAAGACGTCAACGCATCTTTTGACAACCTCAAGGACCTCGAAGACAGACTCAAGTCATGCACGCGGCAGATTGAATCTCTGCCTCAGGAAATAAAGGATGTACAGGGCAATGTTGATGAAATCATAAAGAGCGGGCCGCGTATCAGCGATGCCGTGACAAAACTTTCTTCACTGCAGTCCCTGCTTGAAGAAGCCGATAAGCGCATGGATGCGCTTAATTCCGCACGGCAGGGAATCGGACGCAGCGAAGCACGGCTGGAAGAACTTAAGAACGATATTGAATCAAAATTCAAACTGCTGAATCAGATGACAAAGCAGGATCTTGAGAAGCATCCGGAAAAGAGTGATTCCCGTTTGTCGCCTCAGGACCGCGAGAACATAAAGTATCTGAAACGACAGGGCTGGACAATTCCGCAGATTGCAAAACGGATGAACCGCACTCAGACGGAAATAGAAATGGTTTTGGAACTTCCCGACAACGTTTAGAACACCTCAAAAAACTCACTTTTAGTGACTTTTTAGAGGTAACTTTAATAATAAAAGGCATCCGTATTGTACGGATGCCTTTTTTATTCGTGCGGAGGGTTTAATACCCCGCCCCTTGGGGCGTATGAAGGGTATTAAATCCCGACTGCGATACCTTTAGAGAACAATATACCCCGCTGCTTGCG
>WSSedB1CaDRAFT_10000084_pt1 | contig 47462 bp, 34 predicted proteins | sample WetSurSB1Cattail_FD_9460 | JGI IMG/M metagenome (IMG submission 9460)
GTTGCATCAGTTGTTGCAGCAGCAGCTGCCGTTGAATCAGCAGAATTGTCTGTTGTTGCGGCAGCAGCATCAGATGTTGTTGTTGTCGTATCGGTTGTTGCCTGTTCTGTTGTTGTTGTGTCTGTTGTTGCAGCAGCTTCTTTTTTGCTGCAGGAAACTGCGAACATGGAAATGAGAGCAACTGCGCTAACGATCATAATAATCTTTTTCATACTATTTACCCCTTAATCATAAAGATTGCTTTTTAGTAAGGAAGGTCATAAAGCTTTGCTTCATGTCGCCGTTCCTTTTGACAAGACCCACTGTACCAGATGTATGTCAAGATTTTATGCCTTCAAATGTCAAGATTGTGTGAAGATTGAAGAAAGACGCAGGATTTGCATCCATGCAAATCCTGCTTACCGGGAATTGCCCCGGCTCGCGCAACGAGCTCGCCGGGATTCCCGCCTGACTGAACCGCCATCCATGGCGGGTATTTTTTTCTTTTATTCGACTAACCGTGCGTTTAAAATAAAACTGCCCGCACGGAGGCGGGCCACAGCAAGGCGGGAAAATCATTGCAGCGGTACTACGCTTAAGATTTTCCCGCAGTCAGGAAATTACATGGATGTAATTTCCTGACTATTGCAGCATCATCTGGTCGTTCGTCAGATCGTGCTGCTTTATTGCACGGAACTGCTCTACAATGTCGGCCATGGTGAGTCTGGCTTTCTCTTCTGCGGAAATATCGAGAATCACTTCTCCTGAATCCATCATGAGAAGACGATTGCCGTAATCGAGCGCCTGCTGCATATTATGTGTTATCATCATTACGGTAAGACCGTATTCTTCCGCAAAACGGCGTGTCAGCTCCATAACAATCTTTGCATTTGCAGGATCAAGGGCGGCAGTATGCTCATCAAGCAGCAGCAGTGCAGGACGTGACATAACAGTCATAAGCAGCGTAAGAGCCTGGCGCTGTCCTCCTGAAAACTGATTCACGTTGTCGTGCAGACGGTTTTCAAGTCCCATATCAAGACGGCTGAGCTGTTCACGGAATAAACCGCGCTGTTTATTTGTAAGACTTATGCGAAGTCCTTTCCATCCCTTTTTACTGCATATTATCATGTTGTCTTCAAGGGACATCTTTCCAGCCGTTCCGAGCAGCGGATTCTGAAAAATACGCCCTATGTATCCGGCCCGTCTGTACTCTTTGTCGTGCGTAATGTCGCGCTGAACACCGTTCATATCAAGCGCTATGCGGCCGGTCGTCGGCTGCAGCGTGCCTGCAATCACATTATACAGCGTTGATTTACCGGCACCGTTTGAGCCGATGACCGTGATAAAATCGCCTTTATTAATCGTCAGATTGATGTTCTTAAGAGCGTTGTTTTCATCCGGTGTACCGGCATTAAATGTCATGCTGATATTTTCAAGCGTAATCATTTTGCACCTCCTGCCGTACCGGATTTTGCAGGCCGCAGAAAATGCTGCTTCAAATTCGTGTGCCCCTGGAAATTGGAAATGATAAGGCACAGTATGATAAGGAGCCCGGTAATAAGTTTAAGATCATTGCTCGTAAGGCCGATTTTATAACCGTAGCTGCGTCCGAAAAACATGAGTGCACGATAAACTATTGAACCGATAAGCACCCGGAGCGTCTGTATGGATATTCTGTTCGAGCGCAGAATGAATTCACCGAGCATAAGCGATGCGAGGCCGCTTACAATGACGCCCGTGCCGCTCCCGACATCGGCAAATCCGTTGTACATTGAGGCAAACGCACCGGCGACAGAAGCGAGTCCGTTCCCGACGCACACGCCGATGCCTCGAAGTATCTGGGGATTGACTCCCTGAGACACTACCATCTGCTCGTTAGCACCCAGCGCGCCCATCGTAAGCCCCATATCGGTGTGGAAAAACAAATCAAGCAAGCCTTTGAGCACTATGACAAAGATGATGAGAAAAGCGAGGATACCCCATTCAGGCGATACTGCAGGAAGGTTCTGTCCCATCCAGGTTGTAATCCGCGAAAATGTCGTATTGATTCTGAGAAACGAAACATTTGCACGGTTCGACATGATTCTCAGATTGATTGAATACAGCATCGTCATAGTAAGGATTCCTGCGAGCAGATCAGGAACGCGCAGGCGCGTATAAATAAGCGTCGTGCAAAGCCCCGCAGCAAGTCCGCCTGTAAAAGCAATTACCAGGGCAGCAGCCGGCGAAATGCCATGAATAAGGCAGGCTGCAAAAATACAACCGCCCATAGGAAAAGAACCGTCAACAGTCATATCGCAGAAATTAAGGATACGGAATGAGGCAAAGACTCCAAGCACCATAATGCCGTAAATCAGCCCTTCTATAAGAATACTGTGTATCATGTGCACTCCATATAACTGTGTATGGTAATTGATTTTTGAAAATATGGGAAGGTGACAGCAGACAGTACTCTTTTTTATGATAAGAATACTGTCTGATAAATTTTATAAATAATTTCCAGGACTAAAAAAAACGGCATATGCCTTTCTATTTTGATTTCTTTTCGGTGAGTGTTCCGTTTTCGTAGATAAAACCAGCTTTATCCAGATATTCCTGAGGAATTGTAATACCGCAGTTCTTAGCTGCATCAAGGTCGAACAGCAGGTCGCTGTCATCGGGATTCGTCATAAAGCGGACCGGAAGGTCGGCTGGTTTTGCGCCTTTCAGAATTTTCACAACCATTTCTCCCGTCGCACGTCCGGCTTTGTAATAATTAAAACCGCTGGCCATAAAAATTCCGCCTTCTTTGGCACCTGTGACATCGCCGCTGAAAATCGGTTTTTTGGCTTTATCAAAAACCTGCACAAGAGACGGCAGCGCGCTGAATACGGTATTGTCGGTTGTAAGATATATTCCGTCGCACCTGTCCACGATTGCTTCCGCTGCCTGCTTAACTTCCGCAGATTTTGAGATAGACTGAGTAACAAGCTGCAGCCCCTGCTCCTCACAGCCCTTTTTAACAAGCTCAAGCGCACTGATGGAATTTGCTTCACCGCTCGTGTAAATATAGCCGAGTGTTTTTATTCCGGCAATTTCCTTAAACAGCTTCAAATGCTGCTCTGTCGGAATTGCATCGCTCATGCCGGTAACGTTTCCTTCTCCATGATCGACAGTAGAAACAAGACCTGCACTGACAGGATCAGTAATTGTCCCGAATACGACCGGAATATCCTTTATAGCGTTTGCAAGCGCAACTGCAACCGGGGTTGCTATACCTACTGCAACGTCAACCTTCTCGTCTTTAAATTGCGACGCAATCTGTGCAGCTGTATTTACGTCGCCGTTGGCATTCTGCCTGTCATATGTCGCTGTTATGCCTGCGTCGTTGACAGCGTCTATAATTCCCTGCTCCACTGCATCAAGAGCCGGATGCTGTACGATTTTTGCAATACCGATTTTATACGTTTTTCCGGTTGAAACATCGGACGTCTTCTTCTGACATCCGGAAAAAACAAAAGCTGCGCATACGGCTGCAGTAAGAGCCATCAATCTTCTCTTCATATAGCTACTCCTCATTTCACAACGTTTCTACAAACAGTAACATAATACTATTATAATTAAACCTTTATGTCAAGTATTTTTAGTAAAACTATAATTTTTACTTAATTTTATTGTTATTTTACTTAATTCACATTATACTTATAACATGGCCAAAAAAAAGAAAATTACACTTCTGGATATTGCTAAAAATCTGAATGTCAGCACTGTTACTGTCTCAAAAGCACTCGCAAATAAAGATGGTGTCGGTGATGAACTGCGCAAAAAAATAAAAGAAATGGCTGTAACAATGGGCTACATAATGCCTTCCGTAAATACAGCCGGAACACGTCCTAAAGACGGCACCGGAAATATCGGCATCCTTATTCCGTCAAAATTCTTCAGCAACAACTCCTCATTTTACTGGAACCTCTATAACGCATTATCAAGCGAGCTTTTGAAACAAAACTATTACTGCATCATGGAACAACTGAACAGTGAAGACGAATTTAATCTGATTGTACCGCATATGGTCCAGGACAAAAAAGTCGACGGCATAATCATTCTCGGACAGGTCAGTGATAATTACGCACGTTTTTTCAGCACCTGCTATAAAGGCTTCATCTTTCTTGACTTTTATCTCAGCGACGAAAATATCGACACAATAACTAGCGATAATTTCTACAGCGAATATATTATGACGGACTACCTTATCTCGCTTGGCCATAAGGATATCCGTTTTGTCGGTTCATTCAATGCGACGACATCCATAAAAGACCGCTTCATGGGTTTTATGAAAGCAATGCTCGAGAATAACTATCATGTAAGCTTCGACGAAATAATTGAAGACAGGGATGAAAACGGAATATCAATACCGATTGAACTGCCGGAAAAGCTGCCGACAGCGTTTGTATGCAACTGTGATGAAACAGCAGTTCATGTCATTAATGCACTCAAACAACGGGGTCTGAATGTTCCCGACGACGTTTCAGTTGCAGGGTTCGATAATTATGTTTCCATTAATGGAACCTCTCCTGCACTTACGACGGTGAATGTAGATCCGGCAGTAACTGCACAGGCAGCCGTCGAACTGATTATTAAGAAAATCAACGGATTACCGTACAACCACGGTCATACGGTAATCAGCGGAAAAATAGTAATACGCGATTCAGTCAGAAAAATCAGTCAGTAAATTCCTGATTCGCCTTTATGAGCCTTATACGTTCCTCGACCTGGCCGCGTGAAGTAAGCGTGTCTTCTGGAGTATGCAGGCAGTAATCGACCATACGGCCGACAGTTGATTCTGCAACATGAAGACGTGTATCGCTGGAAGCATAATACATGAGCAGCCTTCCGTCGTCATCGGCGACCGCACCGTTAATAAAGACAACGTTGCCCACATCGCCAATGCGCTCGCCGTCCTGCGGCGCAATCAGGTATCCTCCCGGGCGGGCAATAACTTTTGCAGGATCTTCCAGGCTCGTCATAAATGCATATATGACATACCTCAGTCCGGCTGCAGTATTCCTTACACCGTGCGCTATATGCAGCCAGCCCTTTTCCGTCTTTATCGGAACTGCACCGGCACCATTCTTCACTTCCTTAATCGTGTGGTACACTTTGGCATCGATTATGCGTTCATTCATTACTTCTGCATGTTCCATCGAGTCCGTAAATCCGATACAGATACCGCCGCCGCTTCCGGTCTCGATAAATCCGTCCTGAGGACGTGTATACAGCATATATTTTCCATTAACAAATTCCGGATGAAGCACGACGTTCCTCTGCTGGTTACTTTTTGTGCTCAGATCGGGAAGTCGTTCCCAGTCCGCCAGATTCTTTGTGCGGACAATGCCGGCAGATGCTGTTGCAGAAGACGTATCACCTGCCGGTGCTGAAGGGTCTTTACGTTCAGAACAGAATATACCGTAAATCCATCCGTCCTCGTGGAGGGTCAGACGCATATCATATACGTTTGTGTCAGGATTATCAGTCTGCGGAAGCAGTACCGGAAGTCCCTTGAATTCAAAATTATCAGTTCCGCTGCTGCTTTCCGCTACGGCAAAAAATGATTTCCTGTCGGCACCTTCAACACGTACGACAAGATAATACTTCCCGTTCAGTTTCAGTGCCCCGCTGTTGAATGCAGCATTAATGCCCATGCGCTCCATAAGGTACGGATTTGTTTTTTTATTCAAGTCATAACGCCACTCAACAGGAACATGCTCCGCCGTCAGAACAGGATACGTATACCGGATGTAAATTCCGTTTCCGGGATATACAGGTTCATTGGGCCTTTTAATAAGTGCTTTGTGTGCCTCTCTGAGCATCAGAAGCCTGTCATCAAAATCAGACAACATCATTATGCATCCTCCGTTTGTTTATCATTAATACAAATATAAACTAATTTAATATTTTGTATTAGTTCAAACAATACTAACGGAGATTACTTTTGCAGTCAACAATGTACCGGGAATCCCCGTCTGCGTGTTACAAAGCATTATTACTGCTACATAATTACGACTGAACATTCTGCAGTATTTGTGCTATAGTATAAAAATGCAGACAGTACATAATCATCTTGTTACCATACACAAATGCCACATAGAAAATACTGAACATACGCTCATTACTGACATTTCATGGACGATGCATGCAGGCGAAGCATGGCTGGTCACGGGTTCGAACGGCGGCGGCAAGGCTGCATTCCTTTCCGCTCTTGCCGGAAAATATTCAATTATACCAAACAAAGAAGACACAGGAACAACAGAAGAACCGTTTCCGCTCTATTCTTCTGTGTTCGGCAATTCTGTTGAAATCGTGTCTCTGGAACGCGCGGCTGCGCTCATACAGGAAGAACGGGACAACGATGAAAGCGAATATATTGAAGGCGGCGTTGATACCGGACGTACCGGACGTGTTTTTATTGCTGAACCGCTTACAGGTTCTTACAAAAAAGGGCAGCCGGTTCCCGAAATCGTAAAACGCATCGAAACATATCCTGCAATAAAATTATGCGGCGTCGAAAAAATTCTCGACAGAGGCATCAAATACATGTCGACCGGCGAAATCAGGCGTACGCTTCTTGCCCGCGCGCTCATTTCCGGAAAAAAACTGCTGATTCTGAGCGATCCTTTCGCCGGGCTGGATGTCGAAAGCAGAGGGATACTGCTCGACTTCTTCAATACAATCACAGGCAGACAGCTTTCCGCAGAAGGGACGGATTCTGCATACCCGCACGTCATTCTCGGAATGGAACGATACTATGAAATCCCAGATGCAATCACACATGTTCTTGAATTTCAGGAAGGCAGGGTTTCATTCTCCGGCACACGAAAAGAGTACGAACAGATTCTGAAACAGCGGGAAACAGTAAATGCGCAGACACGGGAAGCAGAAAAAGAAACATTTACAACACAAATAAACAACCTGAGAAAAGAGAACGAAATTATTAATAATGGGCCGTCTGCCAAAACCTCCCCGGAACATGAACCGCAGAAGCTTATTGAAATGTACAACGTGAATGTCGGATGGGACGGCCATAAAGTGCTTGAATGTTTGAACTGGACGCTTCACGAAGGTGAACACTGGCTTATCCGCGGGCCGAACGGTTCAGGTAAGACTACTTTTCTGGAATTAATAACGGGTGACAACATGCAGGTATACTGCAATGATATCCGCATGTTCGGAAAGAAACGCGGGACAGGCGAGACTATGTGGGAAATAAAAGCAAAGCTCGGAATTGTTTCCTACCGGCTTCATGTTGAATATCGCATGGTCGGAGGAACAAGCCTTGAGAACGTCATTGTTTCAGGATTCCGCGATTCAATCGGACTATACGGACAGGCTACCGACGTTGAAATTTCCGCTGCAGACAAATGGCTTGCCCTCGGAGGTTTCGCAGGGAAAGAAAATGAATCATTCAGCGATTTGAGTTACGGGGAACAACGGGCAGTTCTTATTTTAAGGGCTGCGGTCAAATGTCCGCCGGTGCTTATTCTCGACGAACCGTGCCACGGGCTCGATGAAAACTACCGCAGAAAAATCCTTGATCTGCTGGAGACTGTCGCTGCAAGCGGTACAACGACGCTGCTCCATGTTACACATGAAAACGACGAAGTGCTGCCATGCGAAAAGCACATACTTGAGCTGCACCCCGGCGAAACGCCGATGTACAGAATATTAACAAGATAGAGGAGAATACCGGCTGCAATGATTCAAACGGAACGCAGGAAACTGTTTTCAGCAGTTATTTTCGTGTTATGTTATCTTTCACTTTCGGTGTCTGCAAAAGGTACTAAAGACAATTCCGTACCACCCCCGACTCCGGACAGCGAAGCCGCTGCTATTCTTGCAGCCAACGACGGTGCCGCATATAAACGCGAAGAAATTACCGGAAATCCCGTTTCGTTTAATGAAACGTGGGGATTCGTCGTTCGGTATTCAATGGACAACCTTGATTACGACGCTCCTCTGACCGATCTGGCCTTTTTTTCGGCGGTAATCAACAATTACGGTGAACTTGATGAAATTCCCGACAGAAGCATGCTTTCTTCTTTTTCAGGACGGGTTCACCTTGTATTCAGCAGCGAGAACAGAGCCCTTGTTCATTTCGCACTCGACCCTCAGTATGATGTCCGCAATAAACTTGAAGATTCCCTGGCGGAAGCACTTTCCCCGTATGACGGCCTCGTCATAGATATGGAATATATTCCGGCACGTGACCGCGAATACTTTCTCTCATTCTTAGCCGACATGAAAACGAAACTCAACGGAAAAATAGTTACGATTTGCGTTCCGGCACGCACGAAAACTATCGCGGATGATATTTTTCCGTATGAGGAAATAGGAAAACTGGCCGACCGCGTCATCATAATGGCATACGACGAGCACTGGAGCAGAAGCAGGCCGGGGCCTGTCGCGTCATTCGACTGGTGCTCCCAGGTCGCCGACTATGCACTCTCCGTCATTCCAAAAGAAAAAATCGTCATGGGCCTTCCTTTTTACGGCAGAACATGGGCAGATGAAAATCATGCCGGGGCATGGAAATACAACTCCCTCAACAAAAGAATGATCGACAACGGAGTAACATTGATTACACGAGATGATGGAGGGGTTCCGAATTTTCAATATACAGCAACAATAAGCGTAACCGGCTATTTTGATGATGCGTATTCACTCGTCCGGAAATGCCGTATGTACGCCGGTAAAAATATTGAGAATGTTTCCTTCTGGTGTATAGGACAGGAAGATCCGTCGTTCTGGCAGTGGATTACAGGCGGACAGTAAATCATTTGCACTGTACACTTTTTTTCATTACAATGTGGTATTATTTATCAATTTGAAACACAGAGGTCTTTATGATATTTTCACCGGTTGAAGTTGAAGAAACAGTAAACATGTTCATGAGGCAGAAGCTCGACATCCGTGCAATTACTATGGGAATTTCACTCCGTGACTGTGCCTGTGAAGATGGCAAAAAAAGCCGCCAGCGCATGTACGACAAAATCATGCGGTATGCCGGCAGCCTTGTACAGACCGGACGCGACATCGAAACAGAGTTCGGTGTACCGATTATTAATAAACGTATTTCAGTTACCCCTATAGCGATGGTGGCCGAACCAAGCGGTGAAAAAAGTTATGTTCCGTGGGCACAGACGCTCGACAAGATTGCAAAAGAACTTAATATAGATTTCGTAGGCGGTTTTTCCGCACTCGTACAGAAAGGGATGACACCCGGAGACTGCACGCTCATCAATTCAATTCCGGAAGCACTGACAGTTACAGACCGCGTATGCGCATCAATCAATCTCGGAACGACAAAAAGCGGCATCAACATGGATGCCGTAAAAATCATGGGTGAAATTGTCAAGCAGACTGCAGAAAATACAAAAGACAAGGACGGGCTGGGATGCGCCAAACTCGTCGTTTTCTGCAATGCACCGGAGGATAACCCGTTCATGGCAGGGGCTTTCCACGGACCGGGAGAGGGTGACGCTGTTCTGAGCGTCGGTGTTTCGGGGCCGGGCGTTATTCTTGCCGCGGCTAAAGAGTATAAGGGAAAACCGATTGACGAACTTGCCGACGGTATCAAAAAAATGGCATTTAAAGTGTCGCGCATGGGGCAGCTTGTCGGAACGGAAGCTGCAAAGCGGCTTGGTGTTGAATTCGGCATTCTGGATTTGTCTCTTGCTCCGACGCCGGCTGTCGGCGATTCTGTCGCGCGCATTCTCGAAGAATGCGGCATTGAAGGCGCAGGCGGGCCGGGAACGACAGCCGCACTCGCCATGCTTACCGATATGGTAAAAAAAGGCGGCGTCATGGCAAGTACCCGGGTCGGAGGGCTTTCTGGAGCTTTTATTCCGGTATCGGAAGACGAAGGAATGATAAACGCAGTAAAACAGCATTCTATATGTCTTGAAAAGCTTGAAGCAATGACGACGGTATGTTCTGTCGGACTTGACATGATCGCCATTCCCGGTGATACAACAGCGACGACAATCAGCGGTATTATGGCGGATGAGCTTGCAATCGGTATGGTAAACAACAAGACGACAGCAGTGCGGCTTATTCCCGTTCCCGGCAAAAAAGAAGGCGACTGGGCGGAATTCGGCGGTCTGCTCGGCGGCGCACCGATTATGGCTGTTAATAAATTCAGCTGCGCAGATTTCATCAACCGGGGGGGACGTATTCCTGCCCCGATTCACAGCTTCAGAAATTGATACTCTGCTGATTTTGCTATATGACGTTTGTTCCTGTCGACGATTCAAACCGGACGCACGTTCTTTTATTTCTTGCACAATATGAAAAGACGTGCGTTTCTCTTGCTGAAAATGTACGGCGTAAAAGCAGCGATATTTTTGCGCTCACCGACAACAAAAAAAACATCAGGGGAATTATAGGAGCACGACATACAGTCCTCCACTGTCTTCCCGGCATCGTCCGCATACCTGAACTAAAAACAGATATCGCATCTTTTCTGTATAATAAAACGATATCCTGTATTAACGGAGAAGCGGAAGGTACGCGCTTTCTCGTTGACACACTCGGTAAAAACGGCATAAAACCGGTGCAGGAAAATTACTACATGCTTATGACAATGCCTGAGAACATGCACCCACCGGTTACTGTTGCGCTTCCGTCAGGATGGCGGATACTTCACTGCCACGAAAAAGATGTAGACGCTCTTATGAATCTTCAGAGCGCATACGAAAAAGAGGAAGTACTGCCCTCCGGCCGCATGTTCATGCCTTCAATTGTCCGGCAGAATCTTGAGCACATCATAAGGAGCGAATACCTGCTCGCCCTCTGCGATGACAAAAGCGCATTTATCGCAAAAGCGAATACGAATGCAATAGGCATAAATTTTGTACAAATCGGCGGAGTGTATACGGATCCCCGTTACAGAGGGAACCACTATGCTTCGCTGCTTGTCAGTACGCTCGTACGTAAAATCAATACAGTCGGAAAACAGCCGGTACTTTTTGTAAAAGATTCAAATTCCATCGCGAAAAAATTATATTTATCCCTCGGATTTATAAAATCGGCGGATTTTATAATTGCATATTTCTAGATATGCGCGTAAAATAGCCCATTACATACTTTAAAAGAACTGGAGGACAATCAAAATGTCTATAGCAATGATTGCACACCTTACCGCGTTTGTTCTGTATCTGGCCTTTATGGTTTACATTGGTCTGCGGTATATGAAAAAAAACAATTCATCAGAGGATTTTTTTCTCGGCGGACGCCAGGTCGGACCGTGGATGACGGCTCTGAGCGCGGAAGCTTCCGATATGTCAGGATGGCTGCTCATGGGCTTGCCGGGAGTTGCATATCTCACCGGCCTGAAAGAAGCATTCTGGACGGCTGTCGGTCTTGAAATAGGAACGTATCTCAACTGGTTTTTTGTTGCAAAACGACTCAGGAACTACTCGGAATCATGCGGCAACGCAATCACCATTCCGGAATTTCTTACAAACCGTTTCAAGGACAAATCTCATACGATTTCCTTCATCTCCGTCATTTTCATCTTGATTTTCTTTACTATTTACACAGCAAGCGGCTTCGTTGCATGCGGACAGCTCATTAATTCGGTTTTCGGAGTACCGTATGTCGCGGCTGTTATAATCGGCATAGCCGTTATTCTTGCATATACTATGGCAGGCGGATTCGCCGCTGTCTGTGCAACGGACTTTATCCAGGGAACGCTCATGTTCCTTGCCCTCGTTGTTACAACAGTGATCATGGTTATCATACTCGGCGGGCCTGTTGAGGCAACCGGAAAAGTTGCCTCATTCGGGCATCAGTTTCTGAATCCTTTCGTCGACGACGGTACGGGATTCGGCGCAATGTCGATTATTTCCGCGTTAGGCTGGGGTCTCGGCTACTTCGGAATGCCGCATATTCTCGTCAGATTCATGGGCGTAACAAGCGACAAGGACATTCCCCTTTCCCGCCGTATCGCAATGATATGGGTAACAATCGCTTTCATCGGCGCACTTATGATCGGTGTCCTTGCAAAATCATATCTCACAGTACCGCTTGCCGCAGGAAAACAGGAAACAGTCATAATTGCCACAATCAAACAGATGTATCCGGCGTTTATCGGAGGCATTTTCCTGTGTGCTATTCTTGCAGCTGCAATGAGCACAGCTGACTCTCAGCTCCTCGTCGCAGCATCCGCATTCAGCGAAGATTTTGTTACGACAATCCTCAAGCGGAAGCTTTCTCAAAAACAGATGGTCGTCATAAGCCGCATAACCGTTCTTGCGATTGCATTCATTGCATTCCTTATCTCTCTTAACCAGCACAGTACTATATTCAAACTCGTCAGTTACGCATGGGCAGGATTCGGAGCAACATTCGGCCCGCTCATTCTACTCGCTCTGTTCTGGAGAGGCGCCACAAACAAGGGAGCTATCGCAGGTATCATTGCAGGAGGAATCACTGTCATTGTATGGCATCAGCTGCACGGCGGAATTTTCGACATGTACGAAATCATTCCGGGATTCTTCATGTGCCTGCTTTTTGCCGTACTGTTCAGCGTCACGGACAAAAACAAAAATCCGGAAATGCTCGCAGAATTCGACGCATACAGTGCTGCGGTAAAACAGTAGCGGCAACTTTCAGGATGATACTGAATTCCGGCGCACGTACAGACATTCCGGCTTTTTACGGTTCATGGTTCATGAACCGTCTCGATGAGACATTTGTACTTGTGCGGAATCCTTATTATCCTGAACAAATTACCCGGTACGTACTCACGCCGGACGTTGTCGACGTTCTGGTATTCTGCACAAAAAATCCTGCCCCTATGCTGACGCATATCGCGCAGCAGCCGCTTTCATCGTTCCGGCAATACTGGTTTGTAACAATAACGCCATACGGAACCGACATTGAACCTTACGTTCCGCCGGCAGAAGAGGTAATTTCTTCGTTCAAACAGCTGGCGGATTCGCTGAAAACGCTTCATGCATCCAATCCGTTTCTTCATGCAGCCGGAAAACAGTGTATCTGCTGGCGGTATGATCCGGTCTTCATTACGGACAACTATTCTATTTCCTTTCACATCGACGCATTTACCCATATGGCCCGGGAACTTTCGGGATACACAGACGAGTGTGTCATCAGCTTTATCGATTTATACGCAAAGACGAGGCGGAATTTTCCGGAAGGCAGGGAAGTATCAGACGATGAACGGACGGCACTTGCAGAAGCGTTCGGAAAGATCGGCGCCGAATGCGGCATCAGAATAAAAACATGTGCAGAGCCTTTCGATCTGAAAGCATACGGTATACAGCAGTCCGGCTGTCTTTCCAAAAAGCTTATTGAAAAGTTAATAAACTGCAATGGCCAGCATTTTTCCGTCGCCGTTCCATCCGCAGAACCGCTCCGGAAATCATGCGGCTGCATTCCAAGCAGGGACATCGGCATGTATAACACATGTCCGCACGGCTGCAGATACTGCTATGCAAATTATAACCGTGCAACGGTTCTGAAAAATTACGGCATGCATGAAGATTCTTCTCCGCTGCTTATCGGAAATGTACAGGACGGCGATATCGTAAAAAATGCTGAACAGCACAGCTGGATACACGACAAAACAACGCCGGACATACAACCTGAGCTATGGTAGATTTCAGCCTTTGCAAAGCAGGCTCAATTCAGTATACTTTTCTATCATGACAATACTGCATTTTGAAAGCGATTACCTTGAAGGCGCACATCCGCTTATTCTTCAGCATCTTATGGAAACAAATCTTGAAAAAACACCAGGCTACGGGCTTGATGCATACAGTAACAGGGCAAAGATGAGAATACGTACAGCCTGCCGTTGTCCGAACGCGGACGTATGGTTTCTTGAGGGCGGTACACAGACCAACGCAACAGTTATCGACGGGCTTCTCCGTTCCTATCAGGGCGTAATTGCCGCACAGACAGGTCATATTAACGTACACGAAGCAGGCGCGATAGAAACCGCCGGTCACAAAGTGCTCGCACTGCCGCAGCACGACGGCAAGCTTGATGCAGGCGACCTTGAGCTGTACCTTGCAGAATTTGAAGCAGACGGCAACAAAGAGCACGAGGTAGCGCCGGGAATGGTATATATTTCCCATCCGACGGAATACGGCACGCTCTATACGAAAGACGAATTAACAAAGTTAAACGGCGTCTGCAGCGCTTATCATATCCCGCTTTATCTCGACGGTGCACGACTCGGCTATGGTCTGGCAGCAGATGGAACCGATGTTACGCTTGAAACAATCGCCCGATTGTGCGATGTATTCTATATCGGCGGTACAAAAGTCGGTGCCCTGTTCGGAGAGGCGGTCGTCGTAACAAAACCGGAACTGCTGCCTCATTTCTTCACAATTATTAAACAGCACGGCGCGCTTGCAGCTAAAGGACGCATCCTCGGAATACAGTTTGACACGCTCTTCACTGATAATCTCTACTATACAATTTCACGAAACGCAGTTGAAACAGCGATGATACTGAGAAACAGTCTGTTAAAAAAGGGATATACGTTCTACAACGATTCGACGACAAACCAGCAGTTTATCGTCGTTGAAAATGAAAAACTGACCAAACTCGAAAAAGCTGTCGGCTACTCTTTCTGGGAAAAATACGACGATACCCATTCCGTCATACGGCTTGCCACAAGCTGGGCGACAAAAAAAGAAGATATACAGGAACTGATAAAACAGTTCTGAGCACAGAGGCAGGGAGGCTGCACGCAGTTATTTTTTGAACGGCAGCACGCCTTCCGCCTGATATTCGCCTGCAAGCGCACCGAAAAGTGCGTCGAATGTATACGACGACCAGCTGTACCCCATAAGAACGGTATCTGCCCAGTCAAGATTCAGAGCGCTGACCGGCGACATAATTGAAAAAATAATAACACGCTTCCCGCTGCCCTTGAGCATTGTTGCAATTTTTGCAGACTGCTCATTTGCAACACAACAGATAACGGTATCATAACCGGCTGCATTGGAAATGATATTGTCGCACATATACTGGGTTTCATTCGGTCCCGGTTCATACGAAAATCTGAAATCGCCCGTTTTAGAATACCGTCTTTTCCCCTCTGAAAAGAAACGCGGCAGGGAACCGACCAGAAGAACGCGGCCCGCGAGTTCAGGGGTAAGCGGCATTGCCCCACTCTTGTACATCGTAATGGAACGGCATGCCTGTCCAAGGAAAAATTTCTGACCTTCCTTATCGGGAATGTGTTCCGGTATTGCGGCAGGATCAGGATACAACGGCGCGGCATTTCCGCTTTTGAAATAATCAAGTTTTGCTTTGATGACCCGGTATGCTGCATCTTTTACGCGGGAATGGAACGATTCGTCAGTTTTTACAAGCTGCAGGTTATTCGACCACAACGACTCGTTCAAACGCGCCGTCGTAGAAGAAATGACGATATCGTTTCCGGCTTCAACAGCAAGTTTCACCGCATTTGTAAGGGAACCTGCATACAATGTGTCACCGTTCATCATCATATCGTCTGTAATAATAAGCCCGTCATAACCGAGTTTCTTCCGCAATATGTCCGTCAGGAATATTTTGGACAGCGATGCAGGAGCACCAGACTGATCTATCTGAGGGAAGCTCAAATGCCCCGACATTATGGCAGGAATATGCTGCCTGATAAGATATTCAAACGGTACCAGTTCACGGTTCTCAAATGTTTTCTCGTCAATATCTATAACCGGCAGTTTTGTATGCGAATCACTGGCAGTATCTCCGTGCCCGGGAAAATGTTTTGCGGTCGGAATAACGCCGGCCGCGATGCTTCCGGCAGAAAATGCCGCCCCCAGGATTCCGGTTTTCTGTGGATCATCTCCGAAAGAACGGGGGCCTATAATCGAGGAATTATGATTCGTATACAGGTCGACAGACGGAGCAAAATTGATATTGATGCCAAGCACCTTTATCTCCCGTGAAATATAATACCCGCTGTACCATGCATCTGCCGGATATCCGGAAGCGCCTATTGCCATATTGCCTGGCGTAATTGCTGTTTCACCTTTTATGTGGCGGATCCATCCGCCTTCCTGATCCGTTGCAACAAATAACGGAATTTTGAACCTGTTGTATGATGCTGCCTTCTGCAGCAGTGAGATGGATTTTGCAACAAGCACAATATCGTCGGTATTCCAGCCGAACACTTTTACACTGCCCAGTCCCCTGTTCACCCATTGATACAAAAGCTCATCGGGTTCTGCGCCCGCCCAGCCGAACATGAATATCTGCGAAAACAGCTCTTCGTCAGTCATTCTGTCGACAATCGTTTTTGCAAGCTGCTCCGAAGGATAGTTGCTCCAGAAAGTCACATTCCGCGGCAGCTCCTCCGCAGCCTGAGCCTGTAGAAAAAACGGAAGGCCTGCAGCAATGAGAATATAAAACACTAAATTGCGGAAAAACTTCACTTTGCGGCCTCAGTACCGTAAATTCCCCTCACATATGCATCAGCTTCATGAGCTGCAATAGCACCGTCGGAAACAGCTGTTACAATCTGGCGGAATGATTTTGCCCGCACGTCTCCCGCACAATACAGACCGGGTATACCCGTTTCCATTTTTTCATTGGTCACGACAAAACCGGAAGCATCTTTAGGCAGCGTATCAATAAGCTGAGTCCGCGGCTTCATACCGACAAAAACAAACACAGCATCTGCAGGAAGCTCAGTCTGAGAACCGGTTTCAGAATCTTCAATAAGGACAGACTCTACATGTCCGCTGCCCCTGATTTCCTTTACGACAGTATTATATCTGATTGTAATATTTTTGCTGTTCTGCACCCGTTCGGTCAGCGATTTGTCAGCACGTAATTGTGCACGGCGGTGCAGCAGCATAACAGAAGGTGAAAGGGTCGCAAGATAAAGCGCTTCAGAACACGCAGAATCTCCTCCGCCTACAACAATAATGTTCTTTTTGCGGAAAAACGGCCCGTCACACACGGCACAGTAAGAGACGCCTGCTCCAGTCAGTTCCTTTTCACCGGGCACACCCAGTATTCTGTGCTCAGCCCCTGTTGCAACAAGAACAGCAGGGGCATCATAATCGGTCTTACTTGTGTGGACAATAAACCTGGAACCGACTTTATCTATAGAAAGAATCGCACTTTGTATAATTTTTGCACCAAAAGATTCGGCCTGGCTCCGCATTGTCGAAATAAATTCATCGCCGCTTACGGCAGGGTATACCCCGGGATAATTTTCAAGCTCGGCAATCTGAAGTGTCTGTCCTCCGGGGCCTGAAAGATCAAACACGATTGTCTGTAGTCCAGAACGTGCGCTGTATTGCGCAGAAGCCAGTCCTGCTGCACCAGCACCTACAATGATGTAATCACACGAAACCTTTTCCATACCTATATACAAGTATAACAGTTTTTCAATGTGCCGTCCACGCGAATCATCACGCGGCAGTCTCAAAAAAAAACGGAACCGCACAAAGGCAGGTTCCGCAGTATATGTAAACAGGCCGCATTTAAAATACAGCAGACCTGATAAAAAAGCCAGAATATCATAAGACATTCCGGCAGCAAGGCGTCGAGCGGAATTGAACCGCTGCATAAGGGTTTTGCAGACCCGCCCCTTACCACTTGGGTACGACGCCGATTAGAAATATATCAAAAAAGGCCTTCTTTGTCCAGACCCTCATCCCGGTTTCGTTGAAAAAACTCCGCTGTTATGATAGTATTATACTATACTGACTCCGAAGATACGTTCCAAGGAGAAGGAGCTTATGCATGACCGAAACTAGTCTTATCGTCCGGAAATTCTTTGCAAATCATATCCTGTCAAAAGCAGAATTTGTCACGCTGATAAACAATCGTGATACGGAACTTGACCAAAATGCAACTTGTCTTGTTTTAAAAAATATGACATACGCGGATGCCCCTCATGGTTCTGCGTTGACTATGCTGAATCCTCATTCCGATCAGCCGCTGACTGTACGAAGTGTGCTTAAACAAAATGCAGCAGCTGTCAGCAGACATGTCTTCGGCAACAAAATATACACGCGCGGAATCATAGAATTTACAAACTACTGCAAAAATAACTGCCTTTACTGCGGAATCCGTGCAGGTAATACAAAGGCTGACCGGTACAGACTTACAAAGGATGAAATACTTGACTGCTGTAAAACAGGATATGCGCTCGGATTCCGGACGTTTGTACTGCAGGGTGGAGAGGATACGTATTACAGCGACGATATGATTGCAGATATCGTGCGCAGTATAAAAACAGAATATCCTGACTGTGCCGTAACGCTTTCCATAGGCGAAAAAGAATACGATACGTATAAACTCTGGAGGGAAGCAGGTGCCGACCGTTATCTCCTGCGCCATGAAACAGCAGATAACGATCATTACAAAAAACTGCATCCTGAAAGCATGTCTCCCGAACACAGAAAACAGTGCCTGAGTAATCTTAAAAAGCTTGGTTTTCAGACTGGAGCCGGTTTTATGGTCGGTTCACCTTTTCAAACAATGGAAAATATTGCAGACGACCTGCTCTATCTGTCGGAACTCAAACCGCAGATGATCGGCATCGGTCCGTTTATCCATCACAGCCAGACTCCGTTTGCGCGCAAAAAAGACGGCAGCGTCGAACTTACGCTCTTTCTGCTTTCCGTCCTCCGCAGTATGTTTCCGAAAGTGCTTCTTCCTGCAACAACCGCGCTCGGCACACTCTCGCCCGACGGCAGAGAGCAGGGTGTACTCTGCGGAGCCAATGTCATTATGCCTAATCTTTCGCCTGTTATAGACCGTAAAAAATACTCCCTGTACAACAACAAAATCTGTACAGGGGAAGAAGCTGCGGAATGCCGCGCCTGCCTGGAACGGCGTGTAAAATCAATCGGCTATACACTTACCGTATCTCGCGGTGACTATTAAATCAAAATACGCTATCCGTCGTTATTGAACAGTGATTACGACTTTGATTTTACCGGTCTTTTGAGTACCGCCTGTGCTGGTTGTCTCCGGAACAGAGGGAAGCTGACTGTCGGCTGAAGGACTTCCCGTTGCGACACTTTCTGTATCTATCGGCGTATTCAATGCGTTCAAAACAGTACCCGCCTTTTCCGATGCAGTATCAGCAGGCCGTGAATTAAAGCCGGATTCCCCGACAGACACCCCCTGCCCCGGAAGGACAACGACAGCTCCGACAGGCGCTCCGGGGGCTATATCCCCTGCAGCGGTTCCTGCCGAAGACTGGCCATCGGAAGGTTCTCCGACCGAAGCAGCAGAATCATACCAGTTCCCCGGATACGCCACAACGGCACCTTCCGTACAGTCGATTGAACCGTCACTTGAAAAACCGAACTCCGTACCGCGGACAGAAGCAACTGCGACAGGATTATGTACTGTATAATTTACACGCTTATTTTCCGTTTTTTTCACGCTTGATTTTACCGCGCCGGTGTTAAGATAGACAGATACGGTATCTTTCTTTTCACCTTTTGCAAGCGTCTCAAGCGTAATACGCGTAAGCGGCCCAAGCTGAATTGTAGAACCCTGATACTGAAGGACTGCTTCGGATTTGAATCCCGTTGAAATAATTTCGCCCTGTGCAACAGTATCATTCTCCGCAAGGGGAATCCATGAACCGTTTCTATCGACTTCAACTTTACCTTTTAAAGAAACAACAGTTGCAGAATCAGCACAAAGAGGAAGTAAAATAAGCGCTGCCAGAATTCCGGCGGAAATCCATTTTTTTATTGCACCAGAACTATTCATAAAAACCTCCTGATTTAGAAAACAAAAGCGCCTGTCACCACTAAACAGGTTTTATTCCGTGATGAATCGGCTGCATAATACTGGCTGGCACCGGCAGAAACCTGCAGGTCATGGAAAATATTCCATACTGCGCTGAAATTCCACTGCAAACCGTCATATGATACGGTATTTTCAGGACAGACAAAAACACAGCCGCCTTCTGCGACAAGACAAACACAGGACAGTATCGTATACGAGCCTGACACAGCAGCCTTTATCATACCGGTATATTCAGGTTCATCCAGTGCAAAATCAGCAGTTTGAGACGTAAATCCCCTGAAAGAACTCAGAAAACCGTTGCTGCCCGATGCATATACACCGGTAAAACAGACAGATGCGCCGGCAGCAGGATAAAGTGTCAAAACAGCTTTTGATAAATCGGAAAGTGTCTTTAAATTTTCAGAGCCAGCTGTTGTCATAAGCGAATAAAAGACTTTCCCGGAAAGCGGTCCCGACAGGGCAATCGTTCCGTACCAGCGGCTGTATCTGTCCGTTGAAAAATCAATAAATCCCCACCCTTCTGCGGCAAGCGTCTGATTAAAAAACAGGGACGGACAGGCTATGGAAATGCCGAAAGGAATATATGACGGAGCCGTCACATAGACTGAATTATAATCAGGATTGTAAGCCGTTCCCTCCGGAGTAAGTATCGTAACATCATGGGCGTTGAGCATCCTCGTACTGCCACCGTATATGCTGAATTCGATCACCGGCGTCACAAATTTAATATACATACCATCATTTATCTGGCTGAAAACAATTCCCGTCATATCGCTCACGGGAAATCTTCCGACAGCAAACTGGATCGCATTATATCTTCCTGCTTCAAGCGTACCGGAAATTTTCAACAGATTCAAATCAACTATATTTTTATAGCTGTTATCACGTTCGTCGTATCTGAATTCATAGGAACCGTCTGCGCTGAACTTCAGCTTCATTTTTTTGTTAAAAAGGGAAGAAATCCACAGATGAGCAGCGGAACTTTCATACCACTTGAGCGCAGAAAATTCAGTCCCCTGATATTTCGTTGTGCTGTTGATTTTACCGCCAAAGTCAAGGCCTGTAAGAGGCGATGCAGACAGCAGCACAGCCGACAGCATAACCGCAGCAAACTTTTTAACCATTATTTACTCCCGTATTTATTCTGACAGGCCGTATACATAGTAAGTACATCTGTTCCGGAAACTTTTTCGGATGGATCGGCATCGACAGGAATTATACCGTCAGCCTTAAACTGCCTGAAGGCGTAACGGGATGCACCTTTTGTAACACGAAACATAAGCCCCCCCTTTACTGGCCATAGTTCAGCCATCATATAAGACAAACCTGACATGGTTACGGTATCAGTTTTATTTACGGCGGCCGGCAGCTGACCTGCTTTTTTTAGAGCTGCAAAAGCTTCATCATATGATGCTGTCTCATCAACAAATCCCTGATACACTGCTGACAAATAGCTTACCTGCCCGTAATCGGCATTATACGCCGCAAGCATTTCTGTTACAAAACCGGCAGTTTGTGCATGTGCCGCAAGTGCAGACAAAAAGACAGCAGCCAGGATAATCATTTTTTTTATCACGATATACCTCGCAGACAATACGTCGATCGTTTTAAATTATAGTCTTAAAAAAATTAGTTGTCCAGCTTGCATAAAAAAAGCCCCTCATCAATGCTGATGAAGGGCTGATTCGGGGAAAATAATCGGTATTTCCTCAAATGTATGCACGGAGACTGCGTACAGTCTCCGTATAAGTAATTCTACCTGATTTAGAACGTTCTCTTCGCCAGATAGTCATACTCCTGCCATGTGCGTTTTGCTTTTGCAGTAGCCTTGTCGAGCAGCAGTGCAGCACGCTCCGGATTCGCGGCTTTAAGAGCTTTGAAACGTCCTTCTGCGTACATGTAATCAGCAAGCTGATACGTCGGTTCCTTGCTGTCAAGCTGGAACGGGTTCTTACCCTGATCAGCGAGACGAGGATCATAGCGGTACAGCGGCCACAGACCGCAGTCAACGGCCTGCTTCTGGAGTTTAAGACCGTCGGTCATATTGATTGTATGGTTAATACAATGAGAATAAGCAATGATAAGGGACGGGCCGTTGTAGCTTTCTGCTTCGCGGATAGCTTTTATAGCCTGAACAGCGTTTGCACCCATTGCAATTTTTGCGACATAAATATAGCCGTAGCTCATTGCAATCATGCCGAGATCTTTCTTTGCAATATCCTTTCCGGCTGCTGCAAATTTTGCAACAGCTCCGATCGGAGTTGCCTTTGACATCTGTCCGCCGGTATTGGAGTAAACTTCCGTATCAAGGCAGAGAATGTTGATGTTGTGTCCCTGTGCGAGTACGTGGTCTACACCGCCGAAACCGATATCGTATGCCCAGCCGTCACCACCGATAACCCAGTTGCTTCTCTTGATGAAGTGGTCGGAGAGTGACAGCAGTTCTTTTGCCGTCTCATCAGTATTATCTTTGATTGCCGCCTTAAGGGCCGCTACATTCTTGCGCTGCAGTTCAATAGCTGCATCATCTGCCTGCTCATTTGCAAGTATTGCATCTATTTCCTTTGCAGCAATTCCCTTGCCTTTTGCAGTTACCGCAACTTCACCTGCATATTCTGCAAGTTTCTCAGTCGTCAGCCTCATACCGAAACCGAATTCTGCAGCATCCTCAAAGAGGGAGTTGCTCCATACCGGTCCGCGTCCCGATGCATTTTTTGCATACGGAGTAGTCGGCAGGTTGCCGCCATAAATCGAAGAACATCCTGTTGCGTTGGCAATCATCGCACGGTCGCCGAAAAGCTGGCTGACCAGTTTGATATACGGTGTTTCACCGCAGCCTGCGCATGCGCCGCTGAACTCGAACAGCGGCCGTTTCATAGCAAGGCCTTTTGCCGTTCCAAGATTAAGTCCGGACGGATCAACTTCAGGAAGATCCATGAAGTAGTTCCAGTTCTTTGCTTCCTGTTCTTTATATTCTGGTGTAAACGGTTCAAGATGAAGCGCTTTAGCCGGAACCGGGCAGGAATAAACGCAGAGTCCGCATCCTGTGCAGTCTTCAGCGGAAATTGCAAGCACAACTTTTTTACCGGGTTCTGCTTTCGGTTTAATTTCTGCAGATTTGAATCCTGCTGGAGCTTTTGCAACCTGATCATCAGTAAGAGTCTTCATACGGATACATGCATGCGGACATACAAGAGAGCAGTTACCGCACTGGATACATGCAGCAGCATCCCAGCATGAAACATTTTCACCAATACCGCGTTTCTCGTACTGAGTCGTTGCAGTCGGGAATGTACCGTCTGCAGGCAGCTTGCTGACAGGAAGCTTGTCTCCTTCCTGAGCAGCCATTGCGCCGAGCACATTCTTGATGAACGGATCGTTTGTATTTTTAATGGACAGTTCCATATGGCGGCTTCCGGATGCTTTAAGCTTGCTGACATCAACTTTTTCAACAGCTGCAAGTGCCATATCAATAGTGGAAATGTTCTTATTAACAACATCCTGACCTTTTTTGCCGTATGTCTTTGCAATGAATTTCTTCATATACTCGACTGCGACATCTTCTTTCAGAACGCCGGAAATCTTGAAGAATGCTGCAAGCATAACGATGTTGATGCGGTTGCCCATTCCTGCTTTCTCTGCAATCTTGAATGCATCGATAACGTAGAACTGAACTTTCTTTTCCAGAATGCGTTTCTGCTGTTCAACAGGAAGTTCATTCCAGACGCTGTCTTTGTCAAAACGGCTGTTGAGAAGGAATATTCCGCCTTCTTTCACGTTTGCGAGCATATCGTATACATCCATGTATGCAAATTTATGGCATGCAAGGAAATCTGCTGATGTGATAAGATACGGACGGCGGATAACTTTCTTTCCGAAGCGGAGGTGAGAAACAGTGATACCGCCTGATTTCTTTGAATCATATGAGAAATAAGCCTGGGCATTGAGATCCGGCCGTGCATTTCCGATGATTTTGATAGCCATCTTGTTTGCACCGACTGTACCGTCGGAACCGAGACCGTAGAACATAGCCTCTGTCATGCCTGTTTCAGCGATGAAGAAGTTCGGATCGTATTTGAGGGATGTCTTCGTAACATCATCATTGATACCGACTGTAAAATGCTTGAGCATTTTGTCTTTTGCATCAAGATTGTCGAAGCATGCGATAACCATAGACGGCGTAAACTCTTTGGAACCGATTCCGTAGCGTCCGCCGATGATTTCTGCCTTACGGCCTGCTTCACTAAATGCAGTGCAGACATCTTCGTACAGCGGTTCACCGATGGAGCCGGGCTCCTTTGTGCGGTCAAGAACAACAATTTTCTTTGCTGTTTCAGGGATTGCTGCAAGGAATTTATCTGCTTCAAACGGGCGGTACAGATGTACTTTTACGACACCGACTTTCTTTCCCTTCTCTTTGCAGAGGTACTCGACAGTTTCGTGTGCTGTATCGGCGCCAGAACCCATGATAATCATGACAGACTTTGCATCTTTTGCACCGACATAGTCAAACAGGTGATATTTACGTCCGGTAAGTTTACCGAATTTGTCCATTTCCTTCTGAACAACGGCAGGAACTGTTTTATAATACTTGTTTACAGCTTCACGGCTCTGGAAATAAACATCAGGATTCTGGGAAGTTCCGCGGATCACCGGATTTTCAGGATTCAGGCCCCGTGCGCGGTGTTCGCGGACAAGTTCGTCATCAACCATCTGATGCATCGTCTCGAAAGAAACTTCGTCATATTTCTGGACTTCATGTGATGTGCGGAATCCGTCAAAGAAATGAAGAAAAGGAATGCGTGTGCGCAGTGTTGCAGAATGAGAGATAACCGCCATATCCTGTGCTTCCTGAACTGAATTGGAAGCGAGCATAGCCCATCCTGTCTGGCGGCATGCCATAACGTCGGAATGATCGCCGAAAATCGACAATGCGTTTGTTGCAACTGCACGTGCAGCAATGTGGAAAACCGTGCTGGTAAGTTCTCCGGCGATTTTGTACATATTCGGAATCATCAGGAGAAGGCCCTGTGATGCCGTAAAAGTCGAGCTTAAAGCACCTGCGGTAAGAGCTCCGTGAACAGTACCTGAAGCGCCGGCTTCTGATTGCATTTCAACAACTGTAGGAACCGTCCCCCAGATGTTTTTCTCATTCTTTGCTGACAGGTCATCAGCAACCTCTCCCATCGGGCTGGACGGAGTAATAGGATAAATTGAAATTACTTCGCTTAGTGAATGGGCTACACGTCCGACAGCTGTATTGGCGTCGAGCGTTACCTTTTGTTCTTCTGTTGCCATTGTATCGTCCTTATACATAAAAAATTTATTGAATCAAAATCTGAGACAATTTGCTCTTTTATTTTACACTGCTTACTGTGAATTGACAAGCAGTCTCACAATACTTACATCTCCTGTTTCCGGGCTATTCTTTTACATATGTCCATATCTTATGTTTCTGGTCAGGATTCACATGAAGTTTACTGAATAACTGCGGAACAGTAACAAACGTATACCCTTCTGTTTTTAAAGTCGGAATAATTTTTTTGAGGGCTTCAACGGTATTCTGATTTCCTGTCATATCGTGAAGCAACACGATGGTACCGTCTTTTATGCCGGTAATTACCCGCTGTGCACGTTCCTCTGCAGATACACCTGGTTCCCAGTCTTCAACTCCCATTCCGCATATAAAAGGCATGGCAACCGCATCGTAAAGTGCATCGTTAAGCTTTATATACGGCGGACGGAAAAATAAAGGCCGCTCACCTGCATACTTTTCTATAACGTCGCATGTACGCGTAATTTCGTCCCTGATTTCGCTTCCCGTCATCGTAGTCATGTCGGAATGCGTCCATGAATGGCATTCAATATCGCATCCGAGCGAAACCTGGCGCTGTATTACAGGCGCACAGTCTTCCGTAATATTCTGCCCGATAAGAAAAAACGACGCAGGAATCTGCTCACGCTCCAGAATGTCGAGCACCTGCGGCGTCGTTTCTGTATTCGGGCCGTCATCAAAAGAAAGAGCTGCATACATATCAAACTCCTGTAAATCATCTGCACCGGCAGTGTATCAAGAAAACACGCTCTGTTCACCGGAAACCTGCGGTACACATTTAAAACTGCAATTCTCCGTTTCTCAGAATCATCTTCGTTGAACCGTCTTCATAGGAAAGCACGATTGTCGGATTCCGCACCACACCGTCAAGATGAATAAGAGACGGCGCGTCGCTGTCGTAATTTTCTCCTATTGCAAAATGGCAAGTGCGGAATGCTTTCTCGTCTTCCAGCATATTTCCGGTTATAACTGCTGCAGGATTAAGCCCGATGCCGAGCTCGCCGATATTGCGTGCATTCCTCCGGTACACAGTTCCCATACCTTCAGGCAGCCTGCCGTCATTTTCCATGGTGATGGATTTTTCTTCGGCATCCTGAATTGTTTTTTCCAGACGACTGGCTTCTGCACCACCTGTTATTTCTTTAACAAAGCCGCCTTCAACATGTACTGCAATCGGTGTTTCAAGCAGCGCATCTCCATCGCCGAATGTCATTGAACCGTCGTATATTATTTTACCAATCGTACCGAATGCAGGAGAGTTTCCACCCCTGCCGGATGTTCCGACGACAGGACTTATAAAGACTTCACCGGAAGGAATATTTCCCCCGGTACCAGGTCTGGAAAAATCGCCGTTGTCATTGAGCGCTTTCCTGCCTTTCACAGGAACTACAACATCAGTTCCGCCGGAAGCGGTGACATGAACAGAGACTGCATGTTCATACAGCTGTTCCAGCGTTTCACAACGCCTTGCGAGTTCCGCATAATCTATCTGCACGGTACGCTCATACATTGACTGCGTAATACCCGGCGTCCATACTGCCCGCATTGTCTTCTTGCCGTAAAGCAAATAATCGAAAATATGGTCGTATTCAATGCCGTGACTGTCTTTATACGGATGGGCCGCAGCATCAGGATCTTTCCCCAGTTTCACAGCGGAAACGGAAAAACAAACGTCGGGATTTGAAGCAATAGCAGCCAGCACCTCAGGATTTGCATTGTCGAAAGAACTTTTTGCAGGCTGGAATATGAGCACAGGCCGGCTGCCGGCATCCCGGGCCGCTTCAAACAGCCCGCGTGCAATAATATTCGTCTCAGGATTTGCAATAACAAGAACCCGTTCATTCTTTTGCACGCGGCATATATCGCGGATTACCGTCTGTGCCGGTGTTACATTTTCTTCCATATTTTATGCTGCCTCTATTTATTTCTATAATATACCTATAGACAATATAAGAAGCAACAGCGGACACTTCATGCTATTTTTTTTCTACCGGAACTTTGCTGCATTCAAACAAAACAAACTCATCAGAACCATCATTTGCCTTTTGTGTTAAACCTTTGCATAAAACTTTAGTTCCTTCGAGTTTGCGGAGTTCTTTGAACGTCGGAATTTCTGCCGGAGGAGGATTTCCTCCCTTACCGCGGCCGCCGTCATCGGGAGGATTATCTGCAGTTTTTCCTTCCATTCCGCCCTCAGGCTTTCTGCCCTTTTCGTCAGGAGGTTCCGGAAGGACTACTTTATACACTGTTCCCCCAATCGTTAAGTATACACCGGCATCTTTTCCCTTCACGGATACCATACCTGTATATGATTTCATCTGATCAGGACCACCGCGCATTCCGGAACCTTCAGGCTTTCCCTGCATGTCCCGGCCTCCATGCATCTGCATACCTGGTGCGGTACCGTTCTGGAAGTTTCCATTCATATCTCCCCCACCGTTCGCCGGCTCTCCCTGCCTATCCCCTTTCTGAGGGCCTGTAACTGATGTATGCACAACACTGTACGGTACAAGTTTTCCACCGTCGGCAAGCGCAATCGTTTTTCCGCCGAAAATGGAGTTATCGTCATTATTAACGTCGTAGCGAATTGTATGTCCGTTCGATTTTATATTCAAAAGAGACGTATCAGTGTCTTTCAATGAAGCGACATATGAATCACCTGTTACATTCCATACAGAAGTTTTCTCGAGCGTGAGAGAAACAGTACCTTCATCCGCACTGTTTACCGTACCTGTATACACAGTACCGGCTGCAAGTACGAAATCCATGCTGCTTATACTGTCGCACACGATATCTCCCGTAAGCGTCTGATTGTGTGCAGTTAACAGGAATGTGCCGCCATTGCTGCCCGGACGCCCCCACCCGCGGAGCCCGTCGTTCCCCGAAACCTGAACAAGTGTTCCTGAAGGATAAACAAGGGAGCATCCGCTCAGGTCTGCTTTTGCATCGGTATTTGTTATATAAAAGAACGGTCCGTTGGAAACAGACGTGAGTTTTGAATTCTTTGCAGTAAAGACGCTTGTTCCAGTACCCGCGTCCCCTGAAAAACTCTGATACAGCATCACACCGTGCGTTCCCGCGCCAGTCAGATCACAGCCGTCAAGCGTAATTGAGTTTTTCCCCTCAATTGCCGCAATCTCAGCACCCTTTGCGCTGCCGGTAAGCCCGATAGCTGTGATGGCTCCAGTCGAATAAATAGTTGGAGAGCCGTCTCCCGCTGTCGACACCTTTCCGCCTGTTACCAATATCGTTCCTTCACCACGATCGGTTGCAATTGCCGCACAGTGAGCTCCCTCCGTCGTAATGTCTATATCAGCTGCATGTATTGTGCCGCCGTATGTCGCATCAAGTCCGCGGGACGAATTACCCTTCGTATATACTTTAAGCCCTGTTACCGTAATAACTGATTTGTTTCCTGTCGAAAATACCGCATTAGCTCCGTCTGCATCGGATGTAATCTGCACATTCTCAAGCGTAAGCTGAGATCCTCCGGTCGCAAGTGCAGCCGCGTTCATTCCGGTAAAATTGCTCTGGTCAGGATCAGCGGAATCTCCCGTTTTAGAAAGGACAATTCCAGAAAGAACAGCCGTTCCGCCGTTCAGCACGAGAACTACATTCTGTCCTGGCCTTATTGAACTGAGAGTCTTGTCCCTTACCGTGACTGATTTGCCGTCAACAGTAAGAACGCCCGTAATGACTGCAATCTTTACATCATCATCAGGCCCTTTTCCGGGAACGTGTTCGTTCCTCCCCATTTCTGTTGTTGTATTGTCATTCCGAAACGAATCTTTCTGCCCGTGTGCAAACGCGCTGAACGGAACAGCAAGCGATGCGGCAAAAATAACTATAACCACTCTGTATTTTTTCATTGTATCCCCCATATCTTATATGATATATACACAATATCTATACCGCCCAAGGGGTTTCATATAATGCACATAATGTTTTGTTATGATAATCAAACTTAAAACAACGTATGTTTATTATACATTTTTTGCAGACTTGCAAAAAAACAGATTTTCCCGCCTTTTACAGAAAAACAGGGAGCTCCCGCCTGAAATAATTCCGCTGTGCTCCGGCTCGCCAGAATAGGCGAGAGTCGCACGCGGAATTATTTCAGGCTCCGCTCCCTGTTTTTCTGCATACACTGCCGGCAATCATTTACATTTCTATACAAACCTGCCCAATGCTGAAATAATAAACAACATTTACAGGAACAAAACAACGGGAACCCCCTGTTGTACTGAAATAAAACAAGTGGTTTGAAGAACATTCTCCCTGTTTGTCAGAGAAAATGTTGTTTATTATTTCATACGCTTTTGGAAAAATAATATTTTACACCTGGTATGCAGTTTTTTTTCCGAGCGTCATGTACTAATAGATTACGTTTAAAAGAATCTAAAGACGGGGTCCAGGGGTGTTCCCTGGTCATGCTGGGAAAAGTAAGAGGTTTGGAGAGAGAGAAACACCGCTTTGAAAGTAGAGGGTTTCTCTCTCTCCAAATAAACATACATTTATTGCTCGTCCTTTGCCTGCTTTATCTTTATCTCTGTCCAGTTATTCTCATCGAAAATATTATCATGAACAGTAACCCAGTCGGACGGAGCTATTGACAGAGTATCCTTATTCTGCTGGGACGGAATCCAGTTCTTTGTGGTGGCGATCGTTACAAGATTCTTGCGGCCGCCGCTTGTAATTTCTTTACCGGTAAACGGATTAACAGGATCAGAGATAACGCCCTGTACGGCAAGTGTCGGGACATCCGCATTTGTCATAAAGGTGTCGTCAGTTTTAATATCTCCCGACGCATTAAAATCCTTTACCAGAAGCAGCGGGTGGCAGAATTCCCGCATAAAGGGGAGTTTTCTTTCTTTTTTGAAGGCACCGGTATATACATCACGCCCGTGATCAGCTGCAATGATGATGCGCGTATTATCGTATACGCCCTGAGCTTTCAGATAGGTTATCCAGTCGCCGAGACGGTGAATGGCCGCGGCGTTCCCATGATAATGTTCGCTTGATGCAAAAGGCGTTGTTCCTCTGTTCGTAACTGTTTCAACCGGTACATAATCAGGAGCCTGGCAGAGCACCGGATCATGTGCGGTGTCATTATCCATATAGGTAAACGTGTTCGTAACAGCGTCGGTTGCAGTAAGCTTCGGCAGGAAATCAAGCACCGAATAACTGTTGAGGAACGTATTATTGCGTGACTGAACACTTGACGACGCCCAGTAATCACCATCGTTGTATACGGCTTTGCGGAGAAGAAGCGGCATATCTTTCATAATGCCATACCATACGAAGTTACGTTTATTAAGCGTACTCTGCACGGCAGGCATGACACCTCCGTGCTCGCGGTACCATTCGGCTTTATATTTGCGCATGGTCTGGACAGTGTTTATCTTCTCCGGATAATTATGCATATAGCTCATGTCGCTTATCCAGCTGTAGCCTGCCCACGGCGCATCGGCCATTGTTGCAGTCCATCCGTTTTTTGAAAAAATACGGGGAAGGACGGCAAGCGCTTCGTCGTGCTTTTTCACGAGCGGCTCTGTATTACGCTTGTTCATTTCAAGCGGAGTATATTCGTATCCGCCGTAAAGGGCCGGCGCACCCTGCAATGTAAAAAAGCCGAATGAAACGGTATTCGGATAATAGGTAAAACCGCTGTATACTGATTTCAGTTTCGGGTCTTCATCCATAATAGTGGGAAGGAAGCCGTTTATCGCCCTGTCGATCATTATGACAAAAACATTCTTTCCCGTTTTACTCAGATGAAATACAGGATCTACTCCCTCTTCCTGTTTCGGGGTATATACAGCGGCTAATTTCTGGAATTCTTTATTAATCTCGACGCTGTTCTTAATTCCGACGCCGAGGAGACCAACCGAAAAGATTGCCATAACATATGAAAGAATTTTCAACTGCTTATAATACAGAATCAGGATTATGGCCACGAAAACCAGGAACATCGCCATACTGTTAAGCACCATATGACCTGCACTTGATTTAAATCCGTTTTCATTTTCAAAAATAAGAAGCGGCGAGATAAAACCATAATTGCCGGGAAACAGGAATGCATTCACCACTGCGGCTACTGCCACGATGGCCACAATGGTTGCAAGATATGACTGAATCTTTTTCGGAAACAGAAGATAAATTGCAACGGGCCATATAAAGAAAGCTCCGACAGCCTGAAGAAAAGAATTATTAAGGAAGAAAAGAGGCGTTGTGTAATTATCTATGAAGGAAAATTCCTGAGGAGACGAAACAATAACATTGCTCGGCGTGACGAATCCCGTAAGGATTGCAAACACAGCCGCTGAAAAAATAAATAATGCATTCCGGTAACCGTTATGATCGAGCAATCCCGAATGTTCTTTTGCAATGTTGCTTTTAATAAAGCGCCATAAAAAGGGAATAAACGGAACAAACAGGCTTATTGCAACAATATATCCCGCCTCTTCCAGAGATGTACCCGTTATAATAAAATATGCATCGACTGCGAACAGCATCGCTATAATCGTAATGTAAAGGGCGCGTACAGGGTGACGCAGCTTATAATAGGCATTCTTTACAAGAGAAAAAATATTATTCATTGTCCAGTACAGAACAAGACCTGCAGGGCTTCTGTACAGGACAACAAGAAATATAAGAGCCATTGCATACAGTTGAATTTTATCACGGAGTTTAAATCCCCTTGTATAAATTTCGCCGGCAATTATATTAATCACGGTCATAGCAACAGGGAGCACATTTACGGGAAATGAGCCGATATGGAACATTGCATCCTGGGCTCCCAAATCTTTAATAAACAGGAAACTTTCACCTCTCAGCTGCGGCAAATTGGACAAAAAGATGTATGCAGCAAGAAAGAAAGGAATCTGGATAAGAAGTCCGAACGAAGAGCGCAGTGCCATAATCGGATGATAATGGTTCTGCCTGTAAAAGGTAGAAAGCATCATGTACTGCTCGTCGCCTTTAAAAACAGCTTTTATACGTTTTATTCCCGGCTCAAGATGTTTCTGTGTATTCCGCTCCACCTGCTGCCAGTGCTCTGCAACAATATATAACGGCAGGCATATGAACGTAACCGCAATACTCACGCCGATAATAGAAACGCCGTGCCGGTAAAAAGTCGCATCAAACGCGACATACACTAATTCAATAATCTGAATCAGAGGATAAATAATAATCGTGTACAAAACATTCCACATAGATAAAACCTTTATAAAATACTATTCTTTCTGAAGGACACTTAAAAAGTGTTCCCCATATATCAGATAAAACACCTTTCAGATATACCTGTTACAAACAGATTTCAAAGTATCCGCACTATACCGGCAATAATAATAAGGAAGACAAAATTATATACAGTAAATATCCTGAAGTACCCGGCATTTCCTGAATCGACATTTTCAGACCGGAACAATCTGTATGATATGACACTTGCAAGTGATGCAATGAGTGTACCGAGTCCGCCGACATTTACACCGAGGAGCAGTTCCTGTGCATTCCGGGTAAATCCCGACAACAGCAGGGCTGCAGGAACGTTGCTTATTATCTGGCTCGCAAGAATCCCTGTCAGGTATACGGAATCCGGTGATTTAAGGATTCTATCCAAAAAGCCGCAGACGGATGGTACAGCCGTCAACGTACCGGTAAAAATAAAAAAACCGATAAACGTAACAAGAAGAGTGTAATCAACAGAAAGAAACAGTCTCCTGCTGAAAACTGCAACTGCGGCTACTGTTACAACAAGCGCTATCCGGTAATCGATAACACGGAACACTGCAAGCAGAGTCAACACAAGTAAAGCTGCATATAACGTACACTTTGCGATACTTTCTACATGAACAGATTCAAGCCCGACTGTAATTTTTCCTGCTTTTCTTGTCTCTAACAGCACGGCAGCAAGCAGCAGGAAAAATGAAGGAATGCCGATTTTCAATGTTGCAGCAAAAAACGATACACTGCTCATATTATAATATGAATACAAAAAAAGGTTCTGGGGATTGCCTGTCGGCGTAATGCACGAACCCAGATTTGCAGCAAGCGTTTCGAGTACGACAAGTACAGCCGTCATACGCGGAGTAATAACTTCCGCGGCAGAACCGCTGTTGGCACTGCGGCAGATAACAAGCGTAAGCGGCACAAACGTAAGAAGGGCAACATCGTTTGTGACCGCCATCGAAACAAAAAACACAAGGCCAACAAGCACCAGAAACAAATTCCGTATGGAAGAGCAAAATCCAAGCACCCGGGCTGCAAGAGCATCAAGAACCCTGATACTGCGGAATGCCTGAATTACAAGCATAAGGCAGAATAACTGTGATAAAACACGCAGATCAATGCATTTGAGCACACTTACAGGAGTCGGCCGCACGATGCACACCATACAGACAGCAAGCACGACAGCGGTGCACATAACAGGTGCACGCTTCAGATACGTAACTAATTTATTCATTTCTCACTACCGGGAAACACTATGTTAACGAAAAAAGGGCTGCCACACAACTACCGGGCAGCCCTTTTACCGTTGGAATATTTTTACATTATTCACCACCGGCCAGAACAACTGTGCAAAAAGGAGGTATTGCCAATTGACCGCCGGAAGTAATCGTTGTTCCGGAATACGTCGTAAATACCACAGGTAAATCGTATTCCGCCGGAACTTTCACGGTAACAGGGTTTGCAGATACATTGTGAAGCACAAACGCTTTTTCAGAATCACACTCCATAACCCATGAAGAAATAAACTCATTTCCGGTATTAACAGCCCTGAACCGACCCTTATACAGAGCCGGATGAGCAGTCTTTATCCTGATAATACGTTTATAAAATTGAAGCAGTGAATCAGGATCTTTCTGCTGTTCCGCAACTGTAACTGTATTCTTATTATAACGCGAAGTTTCCCATGTTGTCTGCATTTTATCTCTGCCCGGCTTATTCCACATCATCGGCGTCCTGAGCTGTTCGTCCGGTTTTGCCCCCATCATACCGATTTCCTCTCCGTAGTATATAAACGGAACACCTTCCGCAAAAACGTACATTGCAGCTGCAAGTTTCAATTGAGGAACGTTTCCCTTCAGAAGACCGGCAATGCGGTTCTGGTCATGGTTCGACAGGAACGGCGCGTCTATGTAGTCCGGATTTGATTCAGCATAACGGTCGTATTCACCCTGCAGCCCGTTCGCAAAACTGTTATTGCCTGCATTCCCTGAACGTATTTCATCAACAATTTTTGTTCCCATGTCAAAATGGAAGTCGGAACCGAGCCCCGCAAGATACTGGGCACGTGTTGAAGTCGGCTCCCATACTTCGCCGACTGTAAACGCGTCGGGCCGCACGCTTTTGTCGTACGACGTGATTTCCTTCCACCATTCCACACCTTTTTCAACGGAATTTGTCCCTGCAGGAGTTTTTGCACTGTTATATACGTGACTTGCAGCGTCATACCTGAAACCCGCAACGCCTTTATCGAGCCAGAATTTCATCACATTTTTAAACTCACTGCGCAGAGCAGGATCATCAAGATTGAAATCAGGCATACTGCTTCCGAAAAGTCCGGCATAGTAATATCCCTTATACAGATTCCAGACTTTATGTCCCCATATCTGCTGATTTATGCTGAACCGTGTATCGTCTGCAGATATCCAGCGGTACCAGGAACGATGAGGATCGTCGGGATTGCGGGAATCAATAAACCACTGGTTATATATAGAAGAATGATTGCAAGTCATATCAAGGATAACGGCTATTCCGCGTTTTCTGCATTCATTGACAAGATTCTGAAAATCATCCATCGTCCCATAATCAGGATTTGTTGCATAGTAATCATCGACGTCATACCCGTGATACGACTGAGACGGATAAACGGGCAGCAGCCATATACCTGTTACTCCCAGATCGCTTGTTGTCAAATCGTTACCGTCGTTGAGGTAATCGAGTCTTTTTGTAATCCCGTTAAAATCTCCGATACCGTCGCCGTCGCTGTCTGCAAAAGAGCGTACAAAGATGCAGTAATAGACACCTTCTGACGGCGTACCGGCAGAACGGACTACCGGGGCAAGCTGTGTAACTGCCCGTTCCGGATGCGGCCCGGATGCAGCCTTTCCCGTAGTCCCGCAGGAAGCAAGAAACAGCAGCGGGACAAGGACGAAGGACAACATCCTCATTATTTTTTTTACAGACATGCATTTCACTCCTTGCCGCCCGTTCCTGCAAGAGACTGCAGCAGCGACTTCTGCCCTGCAACAAACAGAATTGTAAACGGTACGGCTACGAGCAGCGCACCGGCAGCAAACATAGTAAAGTTATCGTTTGCCCGCCCGCTTATCATTTCGTACAGACCGACGGCGAGCGTTTTCTTGTCGTCGCTGCGGAGTATCAGACGCGGAAATATAAAATCCATCCACGGGCCGGTAAAACTCGTAAGCGTAAGGAACACAATCTGAGGTTTTGCGGAAGGCAGAACGACTCTGAGAAAGGCCGTCAGCGGCGTTGCCCCGTCGATATACGCAGCCTCTGCAAGGTCTTTCGGAACTGTGTCGAAATATCCTTTCATGAGCCACGAGTTGAACGGTATACTTCCCGCCGAATAAACAAGCACAAGCCCCCACAACGTATTCAATCCGTTGATTTTCCAGAGAATGACATATGTCGCAACCATTCCTATAAAACTCGGAAACATCTGGAGGACGACCATCGACGCCATAACGGTCTTGCGCATCGGAAATCTAAAGCGGGAAAAGATGTAACCTGCAAAACTGCAGAGAATTACGGTGAGGAGCGTGTTCATGCATGCGACTTTCAGCGTATTCAGATACCATACTTTGTAGTTCGTGCCGTTAACATCCGTAGTCCCTTTCACGAGCGCATCAGGCGACGTAAGGAGGCGTTGATACTGATACAAAGAAGGATGTTTGGGAAACGGGACAATTGACGTCGAAGCAAGGGAATTTGATTTTGTGAACGATGCTCCAATCGTAAACGCAATCGGATACAATACAACAAGAAGCTGTATTATTAATATGAGGGTCAGGATGATGACCACAGGTGAATTGCGGTTTATTCTGTTCGTTTTCATATTTCACTTTCCTTAAATGATTTTGTACGGATGAAGTTGTACAGTGCAAACGGTACAAGAATGATGAACACCAGAATGGAAAGCACAGATGCAAGATTGTACATATTCGGTGTATACATAGTCAGTTTGTAAATCCATGAAATAAGGATGTCTGTAGAGCCTGCCTGAGTGGCAATCGTATCCTGCAGTGCCGGTCCTCCGCCTGTCAGGAAGAAAACCGCGCCGAAGTTGTTAATATTTCCCGCAAACTGCATGATGAGTATAGGCTTCAACTGGTACATAACGAGCGGAAACGTAATGCTCTTGAACTGCTGCCATTTGTTCGCCCCGTCGATTGTAGATGCTTCATACAGAGATTTTGAAATAGCAGTCATACTGCTCGTAATCAGAATCATACTGTACGGAAAGCCTATCCAGATATTAACAAGAATAAGAGAAACTTTCGCCATCAGCGGATCGGAAAGCCACGGGATGGCTTTTGTAATTACGCCGAAATACATGAGGGTGCGGTTGATAGGTCCGAATGTCCCGTTTAAAAGGTTTGCCCATACGAACAATGAAAGCATCTGCGGAATTGCATAGGGAAGAATAAATACAGTCCGGTACAGTTTGGGCAGTACGATACGTCTGTCCTGTAAAACGACTGCAAAAAAGAAACCGGCAAAAAAACAGGAGAAAGTTGAAAAAACCGCCCATACAACAGTCCAGACCGCAACGCGGACAAACGAACCGGCCCATGCCCCGCCGTAACCGCGGACAAACATCGTCTTAAAATTCTCAAGACCGACCCAGTCTACAAGATTGTTCGGAGGAATATGATCCGGAGAAGAATAGTTCGTAAATGCAACAAGTGCGGAAAAAAGCAGCGGAATTACCGTAAAAAAAGCAACCAGAATAATTGCCGGCGAGATACCGCTTACAGCGAAGGAATTTTCAGAAAGATCACTGCGTGTTTCCTTCAAAGTCGGAAATCTGCCGTTCTTTATTATTTTTTCTGCGTCTCTTTTTGCACTGACAATATTGGCTATATAAATAGTGATGAAAATCGCAAGGATAATAACGATAATGAGGCCGTTTATCATCATAAAAATGGAATGATCCCGCATTTTTACCGGAAGTTCCGGATGCGGATCTCCCAGTGTGAGCAAACCTGTAAGACCTTTAAAAATGGAACTGTGCGCAAGAATCAGTACGACTTCAACAGCCATAAGAATAAAACCGCGCAGATATTGTTTCAGAAACAGAACCTGACCAAGCCCCATAAAGCAGGCAGAAGCGATCGGCGCTTTTCTGAGTTTATTCGGGCTTATTGCATTACTCATTCCGTACTCCTGAGTTTTTTATTATTAATAGAAACTGACCGGAACACGGTATAACATATACAACTTGTCATCGCCATGTTCTGATCAGTTATTATCAGCTTATGCTGATTTATTTATCTGGCAGCATCCATAGCAGCTGCCGCGCTGTTCAAATCCTTCATTACGTCGTCGCCGTCCCAGATTCCCGAATATGCGGCTCCCATTGCCGACCAGTATGTTCCCATCTGAGGAATAGTCGGCATCGGTACTGCATTCTTCGTCTGAGAAAGGATTCCGTTGCTGAGAGGATCGTTCGTAGTGATGTCCATGCGCGGTGGAATCTGACTTGTAACCGCAAAACGCTTAAGCAGACAGTCATGGCTTGTAAGGAATACAGCAAACTCTGCAGCTTCCTGCGGATGTTCCGTGTATGCACTTACGAATGCAAGCCGTACACCGGAGAATGATGTCGCCGGTTTGCCCTGCCCGGGGAATTCAGGAAGCGTTGTAATTCCGAAATCAACCCCCGATTTTGTGAAATCAGCTATCTTCCATGGTCCCGTAATAATCATTGCTGCCTTTCCCTCTGTAAAGGAAGAATTGCAGAAATCTCCTGTCATATCCGCAGACGGAACGTCCAGAATCTGTTTGCGGAGATTCCGGAAATAGGTAAGTCCTTTTACGGCAGAATCGCTGTTGATATTATGCTGCCTGCGGTCATCCCCGTTAGGCCCGAAAAGCTGCGCACCGAATGAACTCATGAACATATAGCCGTAATATGCATCACCGACGGGCCAGACAAGCGCATATTTATTAATAGTCTTATCGTTGTATGTTTTTGCAAATGCAATAACGTCTTCCCATGTTTTCGGCGGATTATTAACGAGTTTTTTATTGTAAAACAGTGCATATGTTTCAATGCCGAGCGGATAGCCGTACACCTGACCTTTGTACGTTGCAGCCATTTTTGCAGCCGGAATGAATGAATTAATGTATGCTGCATCGGTATTCGGCAGAACGTGTCCGCCGTTTACAAGCGCACCAATATGATCGTGAGGAGCGACAAATATGTCGGCTCCCACACCGGCTGGTCCGTCAAGTTCAATCTTCGAACGTGCGTCAGTCGCGGCTACCGGCTCATAAACAATATTAATATTCGGATGGGTCTTTTTATATTCACCGGCTGCCCAGAGAACGTATTGTTTTTCAGGGCCATCTGATTCCCAAACCTTCAGTGTAACTTTCTTTGATTTCGTTCCCCATGCAAACACGCATGTCGCGCTCATCGCGAGAGCGACAGCTACACATACAGCTCTTTTCATAGTTTCCTCCATACTTATTTATTTTTACCGGAACATTTCCGGATTTTCACTTCATTACGCGAAGAACGGCTGCCGTAAGCGCATCAAGCGTAACCGTAGTCCTCTCCGTACTCACTCCGACGGGTGTTTCAAGTCCTGCCGTACTTGCCTTATCGCCGTCCGCATACACGACCGCTTTTTTCAAATCCATACCTGTATTAATTTCTGCAACGCTCTTTCTGCCATTAACAAGGATGAACCAGACGCTGCCGGCATCATTTATCGAGTATCCGGATAAAAGTCCGTCAGGTTTGCCGATATGCAGAACATGTGCGTTCTCTGAAAGCTTTTCAGCGTCGTCCATCCGGAACACATCATGCGAGCGGCGGAGCGCAATCAAACCTTTCGTATATTCAAGCAAGCCTTCATAACAGCCGTCCAGCTTCCATACAAACTGATTGATATTGTCAGACGAATCGTAACTATTGCGGACAAAATCGCCGGCGCACTCGTTTTTTGCGCGGGCAATATTCGGTTTTGAGCGGCCCCGCTCCTGTCCGGCATGTAAAAACGCAATTCCCTGGGAAGTAAGCTCAAAAAAATTACCGAGCTTAATGCGCTTAATAATTTCAGCTTTTTCTTCCGGTTTCCTCTCATCGAGCCGCATGTTATGTACTACTCCGTCGTGCAGCGTAAGGCCGTCGTGACAGACAAGATACTGTAAATTATCGCCGGGATTATCCGCACGGTAATTCACCACAGGCTTTCCTATGCAGTTGCGGAACAGCTTGTCTTCGTCCGCTCCTTTGTTTGTAATAAAACCGCGTCCTGTTTCGTTCAATCCGCCGGCCTTTATAAGATCGCGGAATTCATCATTAAAAACCGCAACATAGTCCGTCTTAGTCATATAATTCTGATCCATACCGACGGTACCGGGCGCGCCGTTGTACAGCTTCCACCCTTCGCCCGCAAAAAGAACCGACGGGTTCAATTTTGTACAGGCTGCATACGAATCCAGTACGGAGGAAGATTCCATAAGACCCATAATATCAAAACGAAACCCGTCGACTTTGTAATTCTTTACCCAGAAGCTCGTCGAATCGACGACAAGCCGCTTCATCATTGCGCGCTCAGTTGCAGTGTCGTTACCGCAGCCTGAGGCGCTTTTAAACTTTCCGTTTTTATCCGTGCGAAAATAATAACCGGGTACAATGTCATCAAGAAGGCGGGTATCCGCCATGTGGTTGTATACAACATCAAGAATCACACCGATTCCGGCCTTGTGGCATTCGTTAATAAGTTCACGAAGTTCGCGCACACGGCAGTACGGATCAGACGCGTCCGACGCATACCAGCCTTCCGGCGTAAAATAATTATGAGGATCGTATCCCCAGTTATAATTATTACCGGATACGGTACCGGAATTTTCATAAGCCTTATCTGTCTCATCGTTGTTATAGAAATTGAGAACAGGCATAAGCTGAACATGCGTAATTCCCAGACTTTTCAGGTACGGTATCTTCTCAATAAACGCCTTGTATGTACCGGGCTGAGCTTTAACATCAGAATCAGGGCTTATAGTAAAATCGCGTACGGATACTTCATAAATAACGGCATCTTCCCGTTTTGCAAGTCTTACAGACGGGGCATCCATACCGCCTGAAGAAAATGCTTTTGTACTGCCGATATCGATAACAGCTGCACGTCCTGCACCGCCTTTATTAAGATATGCAGCCATGGACTGCGCATACGGATCAAGGACGGTCACCGTACCATGAGCATTCTGCAGTGTAAAATCATAGAACATACCGTCAGGATCGACCGTATCGAAAACTCCAGACCACACACCTGTTTTGTCGTTCTTTGCCATCTGCACTGTATAATCAGGTTCTATCGCAGCATCTTTTATATACAAGTTGAGAACGGCAGAAGAAGAAGTCGGTGCCCAGAGATTAAAAACTGCGCCATTGTTTTTATACGTACATCCCAGTGCTTCTCCTGAAACAGGTAATGCAGATTCTGCCGTCTTCAGAGAAAGCTTATTATTATTAACAGATTTACCCCATCTGAACACAGGATTTTGTACGGAAAATCTGCTGTCGATCCCGGCATTCGCTGCCGGCCGAATTGTTATGTGATCAGCCATGTTATCCTTTTACATCCTCCAAAGCCATCCGTATTAAACGTTTCCCTGATTTCATATATCCTTTACCGGCAGTTTGACCATAAGGGTCTCTTTTTTATCCATATCTTTTCAAAGGCGCTTTCCAAGAAAAAAGTGTCTTTGAAAAGGCAGCCGGCATTAAGCCGGCTGCTGGAAACCATTCACTCAGGAGAATAAAAAATTAACTGATTTTCTCAAGCTTAATAGTTGCACCATTAGTTGTTGTTGTTATAGTAAGTTTATAAATACCAACGGCACCAGTCATATCTGTACATTGATAATTATTAATTCCATTCGCTGTATCCTGAGCTGCATAAATAACCGCATCCGTGCCAAGCGTCACTGATGTCGAATAAAACTGAGCATGTACTTCTTTAAGAGAAGTTCCGTCTCCTGCATAGAAGTTAAACCATGCACCGAGATGATCCATTCCCCAGGTATTACTCTCCTGAGCGGTAATCTGAAAAAATGCAGTTGCAGTAGTCTCTCCATCGAAGTAAGCTTTTATACCAGTCATTGACGAATAAGAGGCACCTTCAATCTTAATATATGCACCAGACTGCACTGCAGTGATAGAATTTAATGCAGAAACATCCGCACTGGAAAGAGTTCCAGAAGCCGTTTTCGTGTAACTAACCTTTACTGTAGCACCTTTCGCAGTAATCGTAATTTTATACGTACTGCCTGTTGTCAGGTCTGACAGTTTTATGTTGTTTGCACCACCAACTTCCGTAACGAGATCTGTATCAGCATCAAGTGACGATACAGATGTTGCCCATGCAGTTGCGCCTGCATCGTCAAGTAACAATTTGAAGGAAGAGAATCCCGCTCCATCTCCCCATGCAGTTGCATTATTATTACTATATGTAAATGAATACGTTGCAACTCCGCTGCTATCAAATGTCAGCGCAACACGCTTTGTACTCCACATATTGGTACCACTTGTGTCATCGGCTGTAACGCCACCAATAATATAGCTCGGTTTCAATGCAATTTCCAAATCAGAGTTGCCTGTTGTGCATCCAGCAAAGGAGAGCACAACAGCAGCCGCAAGAACCGCTAAAATTATATTAATCTTTTTCATTGTTCTTTCCTCCATGGATTAAAGATCCCACTGCAAGCCAATACGAACAGCAGCATTTTCAGCATAATCTTCAACAGCATCACAAGTCACGTTGTCACTATCCCTTTCATGCAATGTATATCCATCAAGGTGATATGCAGTCGGACCATCACCAAATGCATTATACGGATCCATTGCATACATGTACTGAATATAGAATGTAGGTTTATACATAATTGACAGCTTCTTTTTTGCACCGACGAAGAAACCGACAGGATTAACAGGAGTATCGACACCTGCATTTGCCGAACGGATACCGAAACCTGCCTGAAGACCAATATCGTACACGAAGTCAGCAGACGCAAGAACTGTGTTGAAAAGGTAATCTGTATTATCGTTGTCAAAGCCGTACATTACAGTAATGCCCTTAATAATATCACCGTTGATTTTCTGATCATATTTTAAGCCTGCTTCTGCAAACAGGAACTGACTATCTTTTGATCCGCGGTAATATGTGTCAACATCTTTTGTAACGTATTGAAGTTTTGTATAACCGTCTATTGTAGCAGCAAGTCCTGAGAGCTTCGCAATATCAACAGTAAAATACGGCTTGCCATAAACAAGCATAGTATCTTTATCATTATAGGTTGTTGTCTTTCCACTGTAGTGTGCTTTGTCTTTATTAAGCGACATTTCAAGGTACGGATTCACACCAAGTGTAACTGCATTAAATTTTCCGTTGACATCAGCCCATATACGCTGAAGGTTGCGGTATCCAAGCTGATCGGTGATATGATAATGATGATCAGACCCCTGCTCAACGTACATCATATTTGACTGGTAGCCGCGTGTCCGATACCCGACTGTAGCATTCAGGGAATCACTGCCGTATGTAACATTGATATTAGATGCAGTGTTATCTGCAAAAACTTTATCAGCATCGTCTACCATGCCAACATCAGAAGATGCCGGAGCATATGTCGTCCTTGTACCATCACCATTATCATATGAACCGTATACATTCAAAAGACCGTTCGCCTTGACTGTCACAGGACCATAATTTCCCTGATAGCCAATAATGAAATCATCTTCCATGATGTTGTCAAAGATTTTATTATATGTCGTTCCATAGGCACCGTTGTACTGAAAATCTATGTAATGACCGAGGCTGCCGGTATTGAATTTAGCATTGGCATAACCGTAAAAACCATACTGACTTCCAGCGCGGTCTGCAGAACGGTTAGGAGCAGCAACAACATCAACTGTAACTCCTGAATCTGCAAGCATTTTATTAAAAAGAGGTCCGAAATCAAACTGGCTGAAACCGCCGACAGAATTGTAGCCGGCCTCCCATTCCTTATCAATCGTATCCCAGTTCACATTCGTATGCGGCGGAAGTTTCGCATATTTATAGCCGGTAACAAAGTTTACATAGTCGGTATCAAGACCGAGTTTAAGATGACCGAGATATGTTTTTGCAGAAGATTGCCCTCCGTAATAATACATCGGATCACAAACCGTATCGACCAGCAGATTTTTCCAGCCGTCCGACCATTCGGTCGTTCCCTTTTTATAAAGATTTTCAAAAGTGTCCTGTTCGGCAAGCGCAATTTCAATGTAAGCCGGCATCCCGGGAAGTATATCTCCTGAAACTTTAAGATATGACTTTAAGTTAAGTCCTGAAGATTCCATAGATTTATCATCTTTACCCAGATTCCATTTTGACTGATATCCCAACATACTCCATGTCTGAAATTTCAGGTTCGCCTTTTTGGCAGGAGTCGTACTACCGACATCAATTGATGTACTTGTTGCAGCGACCAGTGCGTCAACGTCTACGAGTCCGTTCTTTCCGCCGAATCCGTCGTCGACAGTATCCGGAGCCTTAATGTCTGCCGTCCAGTTGCCGTCTGAGATAAATTTGTACTTCATGACAGTCCCTGCAGGAACAGTCTTCACGAGCGTCCAACCTTTGTCTGACTTTGTCATCGGCAGGGCACCGTTCTGCCAGTCGGTAAAGTCTCCTGCAACGACAACTTCTAATGCGCGCGGATTTCCGTAGAAGAACGTAACTTCTACCTGCCCGTCTGCAAGTTTTTTTACTGATACGTCTGCAAAAGCAGCTGCCGTGAGTATCAGCAAAACAGAGATAAAAGCATAGTACTTTTTCATCCTTTCCTCCAATTATTTTTTTAACACTTCCCTTCACTAATTCCGTAGGTCAGGTTACAGTTATCATTATCAGTCCTGCTTTTCGAATTTGTCAATTAAAAAGATTACTATTACACACACTTTTTTCTATTTTTAATACTTTTAATCAATTTTATAATACTATTATTATATTATATTTTATGCTCAAATTTTATTGATTTTTATCATAAAATTAATCTCTCTTTTCTGAATTTCTTATGCTTTATAAACAAGATACTTTTATTTTATTATTTGTAACTAAAATACCATTAACAAGTTAGAGACGGAGACAAAAAAAAGGACACCATACCGGAAGTGCGGTACAGTGTCCTTAAATAGATATGCTTCAGTCAGTCACTTTGAGAACGGCACAGGTCAGTCCGTCCAGAGTAACAATTGAACCGGAGGTGCTCACACCTGATGGAGACGAAATGGCTGTTGTTCCGGCACTGTCCGCATCGGCATACACCGAATATGTTCCTGTCACGCCGGTATCAACAGCAGAGGAGGTCGCTGCCCCGTTCATAACGACTATCCACGTGCAGTTGTCCGCACTGTCATTAATCTTATATGCTGCCTGTTGTGTGGAATTCGTCGTAATCTGGGAAATATTGCTTTCTACGGCAGATTTTGATCCGAGCCTGAATGCTCCGACCGACCGCCGCAATGCAACAAGTCCTGCTGTATAATCATGAAGCCCCTGATATGCATCATCAAGTGTCCATACAATCTGATTTATGTTGTCGGATGCATCATAACTGTTGCGGACATAATTTCCGAGGCATTCTCCCGAACCTGTAGAGCTGGTCACCGCATTCAGACTGGGCTTTGTACGCCCGCGTTCCTGTCCGCCGTGAAGAAATGCGATTCCCTGGCTTGTGAGCGCGATGAAGTTGCCCATCTTTATGCGTTTTACCAGTTCCGGCTCGTTGGCGTCATCTGTAAGTCCTGTGTTATATGAAATCGTATCGTGCAGGGTAAGCCCGTCGTGGCAGACAAGGAACTGCACGTTGTCACCGGGATCATCAGCCGTATATGAATCTGAACGCGATTTTGACGGCAGCCCTATAAGGTTATAAAAAAACCGCGTCGAACTGACTGCCGTACTGCCTGTAATGAATCCTTTCCCAACATCCGACATGCCGCCTGCTTTTGTTAAATTGCGGATGTTGTCGTTAAAAACAGCGCAATCGTCAGTGCTTGTCATATATGTCTGATCCATCGCGCCTGACAGGCTGTACTGCCAGCCTTCGCCTATAAACAGTGTGTCAGAATCAAGAGCGGAGGCCTTCGCATACGAAGCTTCAACAGCATCCGCATTGAGCAGTCCCATAATATCAAACCGGTAACCGTCAACCTTATATTCTTTTGTCCAGTACTCAATGGAATCTTCCATCAGTTTTGCCATCATCTTCTTTTCGGTCGCGGTGTCGTTTCCGCATCCCGACTGATTTGTAAAACTTCCGTCGGACTCGCGGAAATAATAATCGGGAACGATTTCGTTAAGCAGGAAAACCTTTGCCATATGGTTGTAGACGACATCGAGGATAACACCCATACCTTTTTCATGGCATGCATTAATCAAATCCTTAAGTTCGGTAACACGAGCGTACGGATCGGAAGCATCCGACGAGTACCATCCTTCCGGCGTAAAATAGTTGTGAGGATCGTATCCCCAGTTATAATTATTGCCGGATGCCGTACCGCTGCTTTCATATGAACGGTCTGACTCGTTTCCGTAGTACCAGTTCAGAACGGGGAGCAGCTCGATATGCGTTACGCCGAGAGACTTTAAATAATCAAGCTTGTCTATAAATCCCTCATACGTTCCGCGTTTTGCATCTGCAACGCCGGAATCCGATGCAATGGTAAAATCCCGGACGGACACTTCATAAATAACTGCATCTTCCCGCTGAGCAAGCGACACATAACTGTTTGTTACGGAACCCATCTTACCTGAATCAAACAGGTATCCGCGGCCGGCTGTGTCACCTTCGGTATTGCTGTTAAATGCCGCCATCGTTTTTGCATACGGATCAAGCACGTAATGAGACTCGCCGTTATTAGTTACGGTAAAATTATAATAATATTCTTTGTATGACGAGAGACTTCCCTGTGACCAAACGCCGGCATCTCCTCTGGTCATAGTAAACGTCTGGGCAGGATTCGCATCATCGGCCCCCGTATATACATTCAGGACGACAGACGATGCAAGTGGTGCCCATAATTTGACGGTATCCGTTCCGTTCCATCCAAGGTCAGAAACGGAAGATGCATCGAACCATGTGTCAATAAGAGAGCTGTCCAGTGAAGCCGCACGTGTATCAACATCGCCGTTCGTATCTGTCATTTTTACAGTAAACGGACCTTTTGCGGCATATGTATCTTTTAAACTTACCGATGTTACAACACTCGTATCCGAAACTGATGAAACTGTCACTTCGTTGCCGGATCTGTCGTATACTTTGACATTATCTGTTGAAGGCGTAACGTCGTTGTATGAAATCGTTATTTCATATTCTGCTGTTATTTCTGCAGACCGCAGCCCCATCGCCTGTTTTGTTAATTCTTTATTTATATAAACAATATTGCTGCCTGCATTGAAAAATACTTCGTTATATTTCTGGGGAAACAAAAACGAAATATCGGATGAACCTGTCAGTTTGCTGCCGCTTGAATCTATAACAATCATGCTGACCTTCTGAGGGTCATCTGCAAGTTGTAAATCGGTACAGACAAAATCACCGTTTTTATGATCAAGGGCAAAACCGTCCGGCCATGAACGCCCCGCAGAAGCACAACTTGTCGCAACATCGTCCCAGACCCAGACTTTCAAGTTAGTTGCAGAACTCTTGTAATTAATCCGGAAATAACCGTCGGCAATCGTCGCAGAAGCGTCCGGCAGAGTAGATCCGCCGCCGGTATCGCCGCCGGAAGTGTTCGCACACCCTGCAAGTATTCCTGCACAGAGGATCAGTGGCAGCAGAATAAATAATACTTTCTTCATATTTTTCTCCTATAAAATTACTATTATCTCATTTTTTTGAGATTTTAAGTAAATTTTGTTGTATTTACTGCCATATTCTACATCATCCCGTCAAATTTGCAAGAAAAAAATTTCATATACTGCAATCAATAACCCCGCCGCAAGCAGCGGGGTATATTGTTCTCTAAAGGTATCGCAGTCGGGATTTAATACCCTTCATACGCCCCAAGGGGCGGGGTATTAAACCC
>WSSedB1CaDRAFT_10000085_pt1 | contig 47355 bp, 44 predicted proteins | sample WetSurSB1Cattail_FD_9460 | JGI IMG/M metagenome (IMG submission 9460)
TAAGCTGAAGCGGATCGCGCGGATCGAGATGATCAAACCACATCAGGGGCCGAAGTGTACTGGCTGATCCAAAATTAATCTTCTGCAGGCCCGCTCTGAGCTCAAATCGTTCCGTACTCATCCTCACCCAAAACCTGTAGGGTTTGATCACTGCATCTGACCCATCATTGACTGAGCCTGTGAAATGGTAATCGAGGTAACTGTTAAATGAAAATTCGGAATCGAATTTCAGGTGATTCTTCAGGGTTTTTCCTAATGAAAATGAAGGAAGAAATCTGACTCCTGTCTGATACTTTACTGGATTGGAGAAGTTAACTCCGCCATACCCGTCAATCTGGCCCTTAAAAGTAAAGGTACTATCCTGGGCAATCAGTATTTCAGACATTAATGAAAGGAACAGCAATATGGTGAATTTTATTTTTTTCATTGTTGCGGCTTACTTTTTACAGCCAATATTCCATAAAAAAATATATTTGTTACCTCTCCAATCAGATGCTGCGGGTCGGGATACATTGAAACCAGCTCTGAGTCGGTCATAAATTCTGTAATCTTATTTAGAAAAAACAATATGAATTCCGGTTTGATGTCGGGTCGTATATCCCCTTTTGATTGTGCTTCTCTGAAATCATCGAGATATATACCAAACATCCGGTTCTTTACTTTTTCAATGAACTTGCTGATTTCCTGATCTTTATATTTATACAGGTCAAGAAAAAGCTCCTGGCTTATATCGTGAGAGTTATTCAGTTTTTCTTCGATCATCTTTTTAACCTTCTGGTCGTAAGAAATACCACTTTGAAGGATTTCTTTATACTTCTTTATACCTGAATTGGTTAATTCCTCAAGTATATACCTGGCAATTGCGGTCTTGTTACTGAAGTATTTATAAAAAGTCATCTTACTGACTCCTGCTGTTTCGCATATTTCTTCAATGGTCACTCTTCTAATTCCATATTTCCAGAATAGTGATTTTGCTGCGTCGAGTATTGACTGCAGTTTTTCCGATCTTTTTTCCATTAACATTACGAAATATAAATAAGTGTACAAATATAATATAATGTATACAATATCGTATACTTTTTGATTTTTATTTTTTTAATATTTGAGAAAAGCATATTGTTTTTTTTTTATCATTCATCCGGATAATGTAACCTCAAATAATTTTACCGGTACTTATTTATGTAACCTTTAATCATCTTAAAGGTTTTATTATTAATATTATGTTGTTAATAATATGGTTTCTCTATGTCAGTGAGTTCGGATAGCTGATATTCACCTATGGGCATTTTATAAATAAGCAAACTACATGATAAAAAACTATTTGATTACCGCCTTCAGAGAGATATTTAAGAACCGGACTTTCTCTGCCATTCATATAATTGGTCTGGCCCTGGGCATTGGTGCATTTGTGATGATTCTCCAATATGCCCTTTATGAACAGAGCTATGAAAAATTTTACAAAAATGCTGATCAGATTTACCGTGTTCGTCAGGACCGGTATGAAAATGGGAAGCTAAGTACCACCTGGGGTGCAGGATGTGCCGCGATAGGTCCGGCTCTTAAAAATGAATTTCCCGAAGTTGAGGCATTTGCCAGGCTTACAAACGTAGGCGGAATTATAAATATTGAAGATAAGAAATTCAGGGAAGACAAGCTTTTTGCAGCCAACAGCTCATTTCTGACAATGTTCCCGGTTAAGCTGATAGCAGGCGTCGATTCGGTTGCTCTTGATGAACCATATACTGCTGTTATTTCCGAATCGATTGCCAGGAAATATTATGGGGGTGAAAGTGCGGTAGGTCAGATATTCAAACTCAACAATAATGTAAATTTTAAAATTTCAGGGATCTTTAAAGATATTCCGGATAATACACATTTAAAGTTCAATATCCTCATTTCCTGGCCAACATATGTGAACTGGAGAGGCAAGGAAATTGAAACAGCATGGTACTGGGATGGATACTACACGTATATTAAGCTGCATAAAGGGACGGATCCGGCAGCATTTGAAAAGAAGATGAACGTTTTTACGAAAAAGCAAACAGAAGACAGGTCAGGTCAGAGTAATTCCAGCGTAAAATTCCTTCTGCAACCGCTAAGAAGTATTCATCTTTATTCAAACCTGATGTGGGAAGCTGAACCAAATGGTGATGCAAAAACTGTCTATTTTCTGATGGTCGTTGCATTTATTATCCTGATAATTGCCTGGGTAAACTATATAAATCTCTCAACTGTCAAGGCAATATTTCGTTCCAGGGAAGTGGCTGTACGGAAAATTTCGGGAGCATCCAGACCTGCTCTGGTACGGCAGTTCCTAACAGAATCCTTTGCCATAAATATAATTGCAATTCTTTTAGCCCTGATATTGGTCGCAGCGACAATGCCTTATTTCAGGGCACTTACCGGCAGGTCGTTGAGACTAAATTCTTCCTCAGTATGGCTGGTGTTCATTGTATTGGCTGTAGTTGGACCAGTGTTATCAGGGATATATCCTGCACTTGTCATTTCTTCCTTTAAACCAATGAGCATATTCCGCGGGAATCTTGGAAAAGGAGCGGGGGGAGCCTTTATAAGAAAAGTTCTGGTTGTTTTTCAGTTCGCGGCTTCTATCGCCCTTATAGCGGGCACTCTTACTGTTTACAAACAGCTTCTATATATGAGGAACCAGGATCTGGGTGTTAATATCAACCAGACACTCATAATACAGGGCCCTGGAGTGGCAGATTCAACTTACAATGATAAACTTACTGCCTTTAAAGCCGAATTGTTGAAGTATCCTGTTATTAAGTCGATTGCAGCTTCAACAAGTATCCCGGGAAGCAAGGTGCGGTGGAACGCCGGTGGTATAAGAAGGGTGAACGACGACAATACAAAATCCAACCAGTACAGGGTGATAGGTATTGACTACGATTTTGTTCCTGCTTACGGATTGTCGTTATTGACAGGAAGGAATTTCTCCAAAGAATTCAGTTCTGACGGGGGAAGCGTTTTATTTAATGAAGAGGCTATAAAGCTCATGGGCTTTAGCACTCCCGAGAGCGCTATCGGGGAAGTAATTTATTTCTGGGGTAATAATTATAAGATAGTTGGTATTGTTAAAGACTTCCACCAGGAATCTCTGAAGCAAAACTATGATGCACTTATTTTCAGGTTGATCCCGGGAGCCCGTGACTATTTTTCCATCAAGCTGAGTTACCAGGCGAAAGCGGGAAATGACAGTTTTAAGATGACTCAAAATACAATTGAGAGGATAAAACACAGCTGGGAGCAATTTTTCCCGGGAAATCCTTTCGATTATTTCTTCCTTTCCAATTATTATGACAACCAGTATCACGCTGAAAAACAATTCAGAACTATATTCGGGTGGTTTGCAATGCTGGCAATTGCAATAGCATGTCTGGGATTATTTGGCTTGTCATGGTTCGTTATAATCCAGCGAACGAAAGAGATAGGAATCAGGAAAGTAAATGGCGCAGCCGTGGGCAGTATCCTGATACTCATCTCTCGTGAATTCTTCCTGCTCGTTCTCTATGGTATGATCGTTGCAGCTCCTGTTGCTTACATTTTCTCGGTCAACTGGCTCGAAAAATTTCCTTTCAGGCTAGGATTCAGCTGGTGGCTCTTTCTCTTGTCAGGTATGATCATACTTGTAATTTCAGCCTTTACAATCAGCTACAATGTCATGGTTATTGCGCATACAAATCCGGCGAAGTCGCTAAAATACGAATAGCATATTAGCCTTTGTCAATTCTGGCTGAATATTGGGGGAGAACAATTTTTATGCTTTTACTGTTACAATCAGAAATGAGCAGGCGCTACAGGAATGAAACTTTGTTAGGAGTGCTCTCGTATTTAAAGTCATTTATTGATTCTTAGTTGAAAGTAGTTTATAACTTTAATTGTTAAGAAATGAGTAATACGGAAAACCAGGGGAAAGTAAAGTTTAATCCCGTCAGATTTCTTTTATATATTCCCGTACCATGGGTATACGTCCTGACATATTTGACAAGTCTTGTTCCGCAGTATTTCTGGCCTGTTGTAATACAATCTCATAAAGCCATAACGACAATAAAAATTGCAGGTGTAGTACTATTCGTTATTGGTGCTTTTTATGCAGGTTGGGGCCTGCTAATTTTTCACCGTGCACAGACAACCACCACTCCTGGCGAGACCTCCAAAAAGCTGGTTATGTCGGGTCCTTACAGGCTCTCACGAAATCCAATGTATGTGGGTTTGATCCTTGCTTATCTCGGAGAAGCAGGACTTCTTGCACAGGTCTGGCCGGTAATATTTATTCCCTTAATTTTCTCCTATGTCAACTGGATTGTTATACCTTTGGAAGAGACAGTATTAAAAGGAGATTTTGGTGCAGAATATGAAAATTATTGTAAGAGAGTACACCGGTGGCTGTAGGAAACCGGGTCGGGAATTATTTTATATATAAACACAAGACATTGAGCAAGGAATGATAAAAATTATCAGGACAGATTCAGAAAATCCCGATTTCCGGGACCTTGTAAAGCTACTTGACAAAGAATTAGCAACAGTTGACGGTGAAGACCATTTATTTTATTCACAATTCAACGGCATCGATAAGATCCATTATGTGGTTATGGCCTATGTGAATGAAATTCCCGCAGGATGTGGCGCAATAAAAGAATATGGACCCGATTCAATGGAAATCAAGCGTATGTACGTTGTGCCCTGGAACAGAAAGAAAGGAATTGCTTCAAAGGTACTGTCAGAACTTGAAAACTGGACTAAGGAATTACTATTTACAAAGTGCATACTTGAGACAGGGAAAAGACAGCCGGAAGCTATCGGACTTTATAGAAAGACCGGATACAGATCTATTCCAAACTATGGTCAGTATGCTGGTGTGGAAAACAGCGTCTGCTTCGAAAAAGTTCTGTAAAAAAGAGTAACCTGTGGCCTGGTTCTAGTGTCCGGTACAGTGTGGTTATTTGCAATGATGAAAAAAAGATATACTTTTGCGACTGAAATTATGGCCCCATAGTTCAATGGATACCTGCCTGCCGGCAGGCAGGGAATGGAGGGGAATAAAAAACTAGAAAATGGCTTATGTTATCTATGCCATAAAGAGTAGATTTGACAACAGAATATATGTTGGATTTACAATGAACCTGGAGAAAAGAATAAAGGAGCATAATCAGGGCAAGACTAAGTCAACAAAAGGATTTCGACCATGGGTTTTAATTTATGAGGAGACTATAGAAACCAGAATTGAAGCAAGGAGGAGAGAAAAATATTTGAAAAGTGGTTGTGGTAAAGAATTTTTGAAAAACAAATAATGAACTCAAAGTCAACGGGATATCTTTCATGATTCAAGTTGTGTGTTAAATGTTCCTGCCAAGGATGATGAGTGACATGGCCCCATAGTTCAATGGATAGAATGGAGGTTTCCTAAACCTTAGATTCAGGTTCGATTCCTGGTGGGGCTACAAACAAATAAGATATAAGCTTGTATATTAACACTATATAAGCTTTTTGCTTATTGGTTTATTTTCTGCAAAGTTTCTATAATTCTACATCTGCACTCCATTTTTTTAAATCGGCAGATACAAGATTTGAATTAAACTTCATTGATCTTATCATCAAAAAATTGTAAATTTCGCATCACTATTAAAAATCAGATAATTATCTCAAAATTAAATCTTTATTGATCAACAATATAATACTGTAAATGATGAAAAAGTTTCTAATTCCAGCAACGTGTATGCTCCTATTCTTTTTGGCAGCATGCAGTTCAAATTCAGAACAAAAGAAATCTATGGAAAACACGAAAGACCTGGCATCAAATCCATTTATGCTTGCCAGCACCCTGCCATTTCAGGCACCTGATTTTACGAAAATCAATGATAGTGATTTTGCACCCGCCTTTAAAGAAGGCTTCAAAGATCATTTAGCAGAAATTGAAAAGATTGCAAACAATCCGGAGGCCCCTACATTTGAAAACACACTGGTGGCCATGGAAAAGAGTGGCGAACTTCTTCGCCGCGTCAATGGGGTTTTTAACATGCTATCGGGAGCCAATACCGATTCGGTTTTGCAGAAGTTAAATGAAGATGTTGCCCCAAAACTGGCAGCTCAGCAGGATGCAATCTATCTTAACCAGAAGCTTTACGAAAGAATCAAAACAATCTACCAGAAGAAAGATGAGCTCAACCTGGATAAGGAATCAGTACGATTGCTCGAATACTATCATACTGAATTTATACGTGCGGGCGCAGACCTATCCGCAGATGATAAAACGAAATTAAAAAAGCTGAATGAAGAAGAAGCTGGTCTGGGTGCCAAATTTACCAACCAGTTATTGGCTGCTGCTAAAGCCGGAGCCCTGATAGTGGACAACAAGGAAGCTCTTAAGGGTCTTTCTGAAGGAGCCTTAAATTCAGCTGCACTTGATGCTGAAGCTTCCGGAAATAAGGGCAAATGGCAGCTGCCCTTGCAAAATACCACACAGCAACCCGCACTGCAATCATTGGAGAACCGCGACACCCGGCAACAATTATTTGAGGCCTCCTGGAACAGGGCAGAAAAAGGAGATAAAAACGATACCCGTGCAACAATTAAAAGATTGGCTGAAATTCGGGCTGAAAAAGCAAGGCTACTGGGATTTCCCAATTATGCTGCATGGAACTTACAGGATCAAATGGCCAAAACACCTGAAGCTGTCCAATCCTTCCTGAAACAACTGGTACCGGCTGCTACAGCTAAAGCCCGCAAAGAAGCTGCCGACCTTCAGTCAGTTATTAACAAAGAAAAAAATGGATTCCAATTACAGCCCTGGGACTGGAATTATTATGCCGAAAAAGTTCGCAAAACCAGATATGACCTTGATGAGAATCAGATAAAACCCTACTTTGAATTGTTCAATGTGCTGGAGAACGGCGTGTTTTATGCCGCTAACCAGTTATATGGATTGACATTCAAACGCAGAACAGATATCCCCGTTTACCAGTCCGATATGCGTGTTTATACTGTCTATGATAAAGACAGCAGCGAAATCGGTTTATATTATTGTGACCCTTTCAAGCGCGACAACAAATCAGGCGGTGCCTGGATGAGCAATGTTATTGAGCAATCAAAATTGCTGGGCACAAAACCAGTGATTTATAATGTTTGGAACTTCACTAAACCGGCACCTGATGAACCCGCGTTAATTAGTTACGATGATGTAACCACCATGTTCCATGAATTTGGGCATGCCTTGCATGGTTTCTTTGCCGATCAAACCTATCCCAGTTTATCAGGTACTAATGTTGCCCGTGATTTTGTGGAACTGCCTTCGCAGTTTAATGAGCATTGGGCCATAGAGCCAAAAGTCTTTCACCATTATGCCGTACATTACAAAACCGGTGAACCGATGCCACAGAAACTGGTGGATAAGATCAAAAAATCGCAGAAATTTAATCAGGGATATTCATTGACAGAGATACTGGCAGCAGCCGATCTCGATATGGAATGGCATACCATTGCAGCCGGTGATTCAATAAAATCAGTCGACGACTTTGAAGCCGCAGCATTGAAACGCACAAATCTTGATCTTCCCCAGGTGCCTCCACGATATCGTTCCAGCTACTTTTTGCACATCTGGGGCAATGGATATGCTGCCGGTTATTACGCCTATCTCTGGACAGAAATGCTCGATGACGATGCCTATAACTGGTTTAAGGAAAATGGGGGGATGACCAGAGCCAATGGACAACGCTTCCGCGACATGATCCTGTCGCGTGGAAACACAGAAGACTACAACAAAATGTTTTTCGACTTTCGCGGACACAAACCTGACATACAACCTATGTTGGAAGATCGTGGCTTGATAGAGAAATAAACCAGCCTTTCGTAACATTGAACAGGAAACAAACAAATAAAGCCATGACATAGATTTTTGTCATGGCTTTTTTATTTCAGCTGCCTTCAAAATCCATCCAAATAGATTAATTTTGGTCTGACTACATGCATATTATAACAGGTTATATTTAAAACAATATTTGATAAACCGGCTATGAGATAAACAAGTAGCTAAAATCATTAAGTGACTGTTTAAATATTTATACGTCAGGTAAAATGAGAAAGACAATATTATTCATAGGAGTAATAGCATTTTTTGGTTCTGTTTCAGTTGCACAAACTAAAAATGATACTATACAACAACTTCAACACAAGATTGAGAATCTTGAAAACCGCAATTCACAGTTGTCAAAGCAGGTAACTACAGCTAATTCAAATATCCGAAAACTTGAAGACAGAATCTCTTCTACCGCTGATAGCGTGGGTGTTTTGAAACAAGAATTGGCTCTGACAAACAATAATTTACAGGCAATGGCAAATAAACTGGAGTTGCAGATCCAGCAGTTAAACAACAAAACAAATTCTGACTATTCAACATTAAATAAAAGGGTGAGCCATAATACTACTCTCTACTGGATCTTTGCAATTATTGCAATCGTACTCTTTCCTGCAATTATATTCGGCTGGTTAAGAAGCAGGTTAAATTTGGTAAAGACAGAATTGTCAGACCAGATAAAAAATAGTTCCGAAACAATCAGGGAAGAGATTATAAAACTCGACAACCAGGTTTTCTGGTCACTTGATTTGCAGAAGAAATTAAGCAAAATTGAACAAAATGAATCAGAAGAGATCGACCATTCTCTTGCATTAAAAGTTGCAGATGAAATTATTCGTATTCAGAAAAATATAAGCAGCATGGATCCGGAAACAAAAGGATTGAAACAGCTTGAATTTGCAATTGATCGTATTCAGGACAATTTCAAGGAAAATGGTTATGAGATGGTCGAATTACTCAATAAGCCTTATGATCCGGGAATGAAAATATCCGCAAAGTTTAAACATGATGAAACGCTGAAACATGGCGAACAGATCATTACAAGAATTATTAAACCACAGATAAACTATAATAACGTCATTATACAGGAAGCTCAGGTTGAGGTGAGCGTTGGTGAATAAATCTCATTCAGATTTTGTGATTACCGTTTTTCATAAAATGAAATGGTAAACACAGGCCAATACTTTCGCATAATATATCCATATACAAAATCAGCGGGAAGAAGATGTTTTCTTACCGCTGATCTGCGCAAGGTTATAATATATTTATCGAAAGACTGTTACCTGGAATTATAGTAGATGTTTACTGCAATGTAATCAACAATGTTCTCTGCAAAATACATGTCGTGTAGTGAACTTATCAAAGTTTTCAACTGTGTAAGCGGGGAGCCCAGAAGATCACTTAATTTAGCCGTTGTTCCGTCATCAAACGTTAGCAGAATATCTCTGTTGCCACATATTGTTCCTGTAGAATCGGCACTGTCGGTAATTTTTGCTCCGGCTGTTTTCTGAAGCACTCCATCCTGAAATACCTGTATCGAATCAATTCCAAATCCTCTCCTGATCTCAACATTCCCTATCATCAGATCATATTGTTTTTCTCTTCTGTGAAAGCCTGTTCCCACAAAAAGCGTTGTCTCCTTTAAAAGCGGATCATTATTCTGGAGCAGTGCAAAGGAAAGTTTAGATGTATCACCTGTTTGCCATGCAGTTGATATACTGTAGCCATCGGTAAAGGTGTATTGTGAAGAATTTGATTGATTATTATAAGAGCTTGACACTGCGGAAATATTAAAACTGCCCAGATCAACTGAATCAAGCTTAAGACCGGCCATGAGTTTATAATCAAGATTATTCCAGTGGTTATAATAAAGATGATAATCAGAAGCCGTAATTGTAAAGTCATTTTTAAGAACAGAATCCTGCTTTACAAAACTATGAAGGTATCCGGGATGAAATATAAGTTTCTGAGGTAGATTGACTATCATCATATCACTTGGCGCGGTCTTCTTAAAGAGTCTGAAAGGATAAGCGAAATTATGGTAGAGACGTATTGAATCCATCTGATAGTCGTAAATGCCGGCTACCAAAGCAAGAGTGATGCTATCTTTATAAGTAACAGCAGCAAGGTCCTTTGCAGCCGCATTGGTACCTAAGGACAGAATCTGGTAGCCTTTGGTAGCTGATATTGTACTGATTGCAGTATTTATTGCAGCTGTATTCTGTTGGATAGAAAGCTTCAGTCCTTGTTGAGGTTGTGGTGTTTCAATCTTGGAACAACTCATTCCAATTATGCTAAAAACAATCCCGATAATCGCAATATTTCTTTTCATAGTTTTAAAATTTTAATTTCACTACTATTAATTTGCATCAAAATTAAAATCCGAAGATGAATTTTTCATGAATTTTCAGGAAACCTGAAAGAAAAAGATGTGCTTTTCATAATAATTGAATTAACAGTAATCTCAATACCATGAAAATCGGCTATGGATTTTGCTATTGCCAATCCGATCCCTACACCTTCAGTATTGCTTCCAGCCTTTGTTTTAAATCGCGAAAACAAGTTACCCATCTGACTTTCGGTCATTCCTTTTCCTGTATCTTTTACTGTAACAACGTAATAATTCTCGTAATAAGTTGTTTTAACTGTCACCTCTCCCTGTGAGGGAGTGTTTTTGACAGCATTATTGACTATATTATAAAACATTGAAAATAAAAGAGATCTGTTTGCCTTTTCAATGTGAAAATCTTTTTCAAATTCCTCCTTGATTATTATTCCGGCATCTTCAGCTATAGGATCAATTTCAGTTATTATCTCATGCAAAACTTCATTTACTGAAAAAGATTCGTCGCGTAAATATTGCTGGCTCTCAATGCGTGCAATTAGCAATAAGGAATTTACAAGGCTTTGGAGACGATGAAGGGTCTTTAGGGATTCTTCTATCTTGGTGGAAATTTCCGGACCAATATCTCTTCTTAAAAGAATGTTTTCCAGTTTGCTTCTTAAGACCGAAACAGGTGTAAGAAGTTCGTGAGATATATTCACAGTAATTTCTTTTTCATTCTGAAAGAGCTGATCTATATGTCTCATCAGTTCTATCAGTGCATCGTCGAGATGATGGAAATCAGACGTAGTGGTTCTGACCGGGGTTTTATCGAAAATAGATGGATTTGATATTCCTTTAAGCTTGTTTGTTATTATATCGAGTGGCCTCAATAACAGACGGGTATATTGAAGATCAGTAAGAAAGGTTAGAAGAATTATAAGGAACAAAAACAGCATCATAACATTCTTAATATTCCTCTGGGTATGAAGTATACTGGAAAGACTTTTCCCAACCTCAAGCAGGTACGTATTCCCATCAACCTTAAAGGAATAATTAAGAACACGATATGTTATCTTTTCACCTTCTATCAACCTTTGTGAAACATCAATATAATTTTCATCTTCTTTAAGGTCAATCCTCTCAAGACTTATAAATTCCTCTTTAAGAATATTATAACTTCCAAAATCATTCCCTGTATCTGAAGTAATGAAAGGTTCTATTCCTACTTTCGAAATAAGAGATATTACCTGTTCCCTTTCTTGAATCAGCTCGTTATCCACCTGAAGCAAACTTATTCTTTCAATAAGAAAAGGNAGGAGCAAAAGGAATAATAAAGTGAAAACCAGCTTTGAAAGCAGGTTGAATAAAGCCAGTTTCACTCTAAGTTTTATCATATCTTCTGTCTATTGTTCCAGACTTGCTTTGTAACCTATGCCTCTTACAGTTTCCAACCAGGGTGTCGGAGCATGGGAATTAAGTTTTTTTCTGACATTTTTAATATGCACATCGATAAAATTGCTGTCATACTGGTCATCCAGAATATTTCCCCAGATATGTTCATACAGTTGGGTACGTGTGAGCACTTTGTTTCTGTTAACAACAAGGTACTGAATCAGATCATATTCTTTTTTAGTTATTATCACCTCATTGCCATTACAGGTAATTTTTCTTGACTGCAATTCTATAATAAATTCGCCGACTTTCAGATTTTGATTTAAAATATTGAATTTTCTCCTAGCTACAGCCTGTATTCGCGAATAGAGCTCCATTAATGCGAAAGGCTTGGCGAGATAATCATCAGCTCCAAGATCCAACCCCTGGACTTTGTCTTCCACGGCACCACGTGCAGTAATGACAATAAAGGCAGCATCATTGCCTTTATTACGTGCCTCAACAAGAAGGTCAAGGCCATTATAATCTGGTAACCCCAGGTCAAGTAATATAAAATCGTAAAGATTAACTGCAATTTTTTCTGAAGCTTCTGAACCGGTAAATGCCATTTCACACAAATATCCTTCAGCTTTCAGGAAAGATGCAATTTCATATGCCAGACTTTTTTCGTCTTCTACTATTAATACATTCATCTGACCTGATTTAAATGATTTTAAAATTAGCAGTTAAGAAAAAAGTAAATCCCTTCGGAGCAGGATAATCTGAATTTGAAAATGACGGAAGAATGTAACCTGGTTCAGCATCAAGACTGAAGTTCCCGTAACTGAAGGTAACAGGTAGTGAAAATTCGAAATCCAACAGTCCGAATTTATAGGAATAAGAATAAATTGTACTGACAGGATATTTTCTGATATGATGGAAAACGGACCATGATCCAAGTCTTGTGAATCCTGTTGAAGTTTCAACATTGAGGAGGTCACCAAACAGGACATTTATACTTGGGTCAAAAGAGATCTGTCCTTTACCTTTCAAAAATACCGGGGTCTCAAAATACCTTGAGTTCCTTACCTGAAGATATTCCCTTGTCCCGTCAGAAATTAGTTCACCGAATGACAATTTTGTATATATGAATTTCCAGTCAAAACCTGCTGTAACGTTTATGTAAGCGAAATCGCCAAAAAGTTTATCCTTTAATGATTCCGGTGTATGGTATCCGCTGATACCCGACGATATATCAAACCAGGAATTAAAAACGTGGCTATAACTCAGTGAAAGGTTACAGAAGGCCATATATGGAATCACTCCTACTATGTGAGTGGCTGAGGCAGAAGCATAAAAACTGTTTCTAAAGCCATATGTAACTGTCGCAGAATAAAGTGGTTTATCAAGAGAGATTGTTGAGCCGAGAAAGATCATATTCAGTCCTGATCCAATACTTGAGTACAGTGAATGTACATGAGTGATTGAATCTTTACCGGATGAAATAATCTTGCTGTATTGCGAAAGTGAATCAGACTGGCTAAAAACTGTATAATGCGACCACGATGTCAGCAATGCAAACATAATTATTCGGAAATATTTACCGCTAAAGGTCATTCTTCATTATACACGTTTATCCATGTCCGGGTCTTAATGCTCCGGCAGGCCTCCCAATACCATTTGGGATACGCGATCCTGTTGGTCTTACAATATTTGGCGGACGTGCGCCTCTTGCTTTGCTCATATCGGGTCGTGCTGATTTAACGCGTTTTACTGACTCATATTGTGCCTTTTTGTTTCCTTTGTCCGCATGATCAGTAATAATTTTTTTTGTGTTCTGATTTTCTCCTTTAACGGGAGTTTCTGATTTTTTTATTTTTGAACTAAGTGTGTCATTCTGTTGGAATCCAGAGCGCGAAAAACCGGTGTTACCTGTAAATATTATAAGTAAAAACAGAAAAGATATTTTACAAAATTTATTCATGATCTTCTGGTACCTATTTCTGATAAAGGACCTGTTCTAACAAAGGTATGGAAATATTATGAAGAACAGATGAAGAGATATTGCATATTACTTTTTAATAAGGGTTCTTTAATCCTGAGCTTTGTTTATCAGAAGTTAAATAAGCAGGCTTTACGAGTCGAGTGTCTTTTTCATTCAGTACTGAAAAATAAATTATCTTTGATACTATAAATTAAAAATATTATGAACTGGTTAGATGCTGTTATAGTCGTTATTCTCATACTCTCACTGGTTAACGGATTTATCAATGGACTGGTTAAAGAGGTAGCTTCTCTTGCTGCGTTAATATTGGGAATTTGGGGGGCAATAAAATTTTCAACTTTTACAGCAGAAAAGCTTTATGATTATTTTGATATGACCGGCCGGTATGTTGGTATTATTGCCTTTCTTGTTACATTTGGAATAATTGTGGTAATCATACATTTTATTGGTATGCTGGCTGATAAAATTGTAAACGCGGCGGCGCTCGGTTTCATAAACAGGATTCTTGGAATTGTATTCGGATTACTTAAATCAGTGCTGATTATGAGTGTGTTTTTTGTTATATTAAATGCTATTGATGTCAGAAGGCCATTTCTTCCAAAGAAAACTATTGAAGAATCGAAGTTTTATAATCCAATTTCAGATATAGCTCCGGCAATCTTCCCGATAATAGGTGAGGGTGGATTTAATCGTAGTTTTGACCGGTTTAAAAAGAAGCCCGAAGAGCCGGTTATCTAAGCCTGTTTATTATATTTGCAACTCTCAAAAATGCTTTTATGAATTTTGTTGAAGAACTCAGATGGAGAGGCATGATTCACGATATTATGCCGGGGACAGAAGAACTGCTGAAAAAGGAAAAAACCAGTGGATATATCGGATTCGACCCTACTGCCGACTCTTTGCACATCGGTCATATGGTTCAGGTTATGCTGCTGGTACACTTCCAGCGTAGCGGGCATACACCTATCGCTCTTGTAGGAGGAGCTACCGGCATGATAGGTGACCCCTCGGGAAAATCTGAAGAGAGGAACCTTCTTGATGAGGTATCACTGAGAAAAAACCAGGAAGCTATAAAAAAACAGCTTTCCAGATTTCTCGATTTTGAGTCGGGAAATAAAAACAGGGCTTTGATGGTCAACAATTACGACTGGATGAAAAACTATTCATTCCTTGGTTTTATAAGAGATATTGGCAAACATATTACAGTTAACTATATGATGTCAAAAGACTCGGTAAAGAAAAGGATTGGGTCGGAATCAAAGGAGGGGATGTCATTTACAGAATTTTCTTACCAGTTGGTACAGGGAACTGACTTTCTGCACTTGTTCAATAATTTCAACTGCAGGCTTCAGATGGGAGGTTCCGACCAGTGGGGAAATATTGTAACAGGAACCGAACTTATCCGCCGGAAGGCCGGGGGAGAGGCCTTTGCACTTACCTGTCCGCTTATAACCAAATCGGATGGAACTAAATTTGGCAAAACAGAATCTGGAAATGTATGGCTCGATCCTGAAAAGACCACTCCTTACCAGTTTTACCAGTTCTGGCTAAACGTATCTGACGATGATGCGGCAAAGTATATTAAAATATTTACTGTTCTTGGCCAGAAGGAGATTGACAATATCATTTCTGAGCATAATATTGCACCTCATGAGAGAATCCTTCAGAAAAGGCTTGCCGAGGAGGTTACAGTTATGGTGCATTCGAGAAGTGATTATGAAGGTGCAGTTGAAGCGTCACAGATTCTTTTTGGTAAAGGAACAACCGGATCTTTGAAAAAAATGAATGAGAGCACATTTCTGTCAGTATTTGAAGGAGTACCGGTTTTTGACGTTAAGATTGATATTTTTAAAAGTGGAGCCACTATTACCGACCTTTGTACTGAACATACTCAGATCTTTGCTTCAAAGGGGGAATTAAGAAGACTTATACTTGGAGGCGGCCTTAGTATAAATAAGGAGAAAATTGACAACCCGGAGACAGTGGTTAACAATGATTTCCTGCTTAATAAAAAATATCTTCTGGTTCAGAAAGGGAAGAAAAATTATTTCCTCATAAGGGTGAGTTAAGAGAAATCAGGAGATCCATCTAACACGAAACTCATTTCACCAGGTCAGCAGCTATAATCGAAACATCATCAAAAGTCGAAGGGTTATTATTTGGTAATCCGAGATCCTTAATCAATTCCCTGATGTTCTTTTCAACGGGTTCAGTGTTTGAAATATGACGGATAATCTCATTTGTTCCGATATCCTTACCATCAGTATATTTTAATTCTGAGAGACCATCAGTATAACATACTATTTTTGAGAAATCTTTTATCAATATTTCGGATTTATATACTGATGGTATTTCATCAAGCATGCCGATACCTACGCAGGAAGTCGTGAGATGAATTGTCTCACCTGTTGCCGTATTATAAAGTACCGGAGGATTATGGGCTGCATTTATATATTCAAGAATCCGGTTTTTATGATCATACCTTGCAACAAATAGTGTTATAAATTTTTCTCCTGCCGCATTAACAACGACAATAGAATTGAGTTTTTTAACAAGTACTTCAAGTTCAATATCATAGGTAAACAAAGCTCTCAAACTAGCCTGAAAATTAGACATCAGGATTGCTGCAGATATTCCTTTCCCTGATACATCGGCGATACAAAAGCCTGTTTTTGTATCAGAAAGGCGAATACAGTCATAATAATCTCCTCCAACCTCGTAGTGAGGGAAATAAAATCCGTTTACTATAATTTTGGAATTTTTTGGCATTTGCCTGTTATCGGGGATCAGCATCTTCTGCATCCTTGCTGCCAGTTCTAATTCTTTCTTCAGTGCTTCCTGCCGTAAAGACTCATTGAATAATCTTATGTTCTCAATAGCAACTATAATAATACTGGAGATCGTTTGAATGAAATGCAGGTGCTTAAGAACAGGACTCATTCCCTCACCTTCCTCCTCAATATCACCAATAAAAATAAAAGCAAGAGGAATGTTGTTATTGTGTACCGGGATAATAATATCAACTCCTTCAAAACCAAGATCCGGTGCACCGAAAAATATCTCAGATATACCCAGGAGTTTAGATTCCACATCAATAGTTTCAAAATGTTTCGGGAAGCCTGCGTTAAGCAGACATTCCCATGAACCGGAGTGCTTAAATATGAGGATCTTACCGATGCCCAGGTTGTTCCTGAGGATAAATTCATATTTTGATAAAAGGTCTTCCGTTGGCAGATTTGCGTTGATCGATAATGTAATATCGAGCAATGAATCTAATTTAAACTTTGAAATCTTTAATCTGCCGGCCGGGCCTTTTTTTTCTTCCATAATATTATTTATCCCTTTACTCTTTCAACGTATGATTTATCACGTGTATCGATCCTGATTTTATCACCTGTATTAACAAACAATGGAACCATAATAATTGCACCATTCTGAACTTTTGCCTGTTTTAATGCGTTATTTGCAGTATCACCTCTTAACCCGGGTTCAGAATAAATAACCTCCATCACAACTGATTGAGGGATATCTACAGAGAGAACAGTTTCTGTATCGGCATGAACAACCACTTCGACGCTTGCCCCCTCAAGGAGAAATTCATGGTTTTCAATTAGAGAATCCTGAACATGTATCTGTTCAAAAGTTTCAAGGTGCATGAAATAGAACCCCACATCATCCTTATAAAGATATTGATACGGGCGTCTTTCAACTCTGGCGAGAGTAACTTTTGTTCCTGACGAAAAAGTATTGTCAATTACCCTCCCGCTTTTCAGGCTCTTAAGTTTGGTCCTCACAAATGCCGGTCCTTTGCCCGGTTTTACATGCTGAAATTGCACAATTGTATAAAGGTCATTGTTAAATTCAATGACTAATCCATTTTTAAAATCTGCAGTACTTGCCATATATATTTCTGTTATTCAATAAATTAATCTGTTTTATGAATAGTTTCAAGGGGGTAAACCAGCCCTTCATAGTTTACAATTTCACACGAAAAAGAACCTACAAATATATCAAATCGTATCTTAACCGGTAAAAAATTCTTATCCGCCGAGAACCAGAAAGTAACATCATCTTCAGTTTTAAAAAGCCGGCCGGCTTCTGTAACCGGATTAAATTTGTAGCATTTAATTTTCCCAATCTTCGTTTTTATTACGTCAGTTCCAATATATCTTAGCCTGATAGGGTAAAGCTCATCACAGAACCATGTGGTTATAGTCGTCAGTTTTCCCTTTATCAGATTGCTGTCTACCGGAAGAATATGGTTACGGAAATAATAGAAACATGACAGAATATCATGAATTTTCGGAGGAGCTATATGTATTCCTGTAAGATCACTTGTGAGAATACTTGAATCAGCCCTGGTTTTATGATCAAATAATACAACGTTGTACTTTCTATACCTGCCCTCATGAATGTTCCTTATTGACTTCACAGGCAATTCAGTTGCAGAATCAATGAAACTCTCGTAGATGTCCAATACTTTGAAAAGAGCTTCAGCCATTCCTGTGGTTCTGGCCATTAATTTTGAATGCCATACCTCGCGGCCATTAAATGAATCACTTGTTAACTCGAGCGTTCCGGTTCCTGCATTAATAAACCCGTATTGAATGCTGTACGTAACTTTCTCCCCGACCTTATATGATACAGCCTGACCCTTCACAAAGGATGACATAAGCAATATAACACCTGTAAGACAAATAAATCTTTTCATACTCCTTATTTCAGATAACCAACAAACTTGAAGATTATTTTCCCAGGATATTCTTTCTTTGATTGGATGTAATAAAATCTTTAAGGTATAAAGGCTCAAAGTAAGCAACATCTTCAAAATGTTGGTTATAAAAAGCCTGCAAAACGGGTTTATACATATAAGAAGCCGATATCATATAATCATTTGCGAAAACTGCATTTTTACGATTAATAACTTCCTTACATTTAATTGCTCCATCTCCAAAAAAAATAATCTTCTGTGATTCAGGGATATTGACAAACGTATCTTCATTGATTATTTCGGCAGCAATGTCTTTGATTTTATGTCCTTCCGAATTATAAACGGCATAGTAAACTTCCATTCTGCGGGCATCAAGCATAGGACAGAAAAGATCATTGTTTTCGCGCGCTGCATTGAAGTATTTGCTTAGAGTAATTCCCCAAAACATCGAAAGAGTTGTCTCTATTCCAATAAGAGGCACAGATGCTCCATATGCAATTCCCTTGGCTACAGAAACACCTATGCGTAAACCAGTGTAAGATCCGGGCCCTTTACTTACCGCTACAGCCTCAAGGTCACGAACTTTTATTCCGTTCTCTCTCAGGATTTCTTCAATAAACACAGTGAGCATGGAAGCATGTGATTTTGATTCGTTGCTTTCTCTCAAAGAGACAACACCGGCACTGTTACATAATGCCACTGAGCAAAGATTTGTCGCAGTTTCAAGACATATAATCATGTTTTGAAAGGGATGGTACTTATTTTACCTTAAAGAGTTCATCCTTTTTTACAACCTCAACCAGGGTGCTGTCGGACAATTTCTTACTTATTGCACTGAAAGGAGCAGAGATTACCTTATCATTTAAATTTAGTCCCGAAAGGATTTCAATATATGAATTATCCTGGATACCTGTTTTTACATCTCTTGCTAGAGCATATTTCCCGTCGGTAATAAAGACAAGAGTCCTTATCTCTTTTTCAGCCGAAGTAGATGCTTTTTTAAGAGTATCTGTACGGGTAGTGACTGATTGTATAGGAACTGTGAGGATATCGGATTTGGATTGTGTACGTATATCTACTGTTGTAGACATTCCTGGTCTGAAAGGGTTTTTATCACCTGCGTCCACAAGCTTCTGGTATGACTGGGGTAAAACCAGGATTTTCACATCAAAGTTAGTTACCTGGTCAGCCGATACACCTGTTGTTTTGGCAGAGTTGGCAATTTCAGTTACTACTCCTTTGAATTTTTGATCGAGATATGCATCGACCTCAATTATAGCTGTATCTCCGAGTTTTACTCTTGGGATGTCATTTTCATTCACCTGCACCTGGGCTTCCATTCGCGACAGATCTGCAACTCTCATCAATTCTGTTCCTGCCATCATATTGGTTCCTGCAACTCTTTCACCAAGTTCCACGAGAAGCATCGAAATAGTTCCGGTCATCGGTGCATAGATTGATGTTTTGGTCAGGTTTTCGTTAGCATCCTTAAGCGAGGCTTCGGCACTGGTTATTGCAAATTTGGCTGCATCAAGTTCAGCTTTCGCGACATTATATGTAGCTTCAGCCTGCTCATAATCTGACTTTGAAATAGTTTGCTCATTGTAAAGCTGTTTGTTTCTCTTGAATGACAGTTCGGCCTGAGTAAACTGAGCTTCGGCCTGAGCACGTCGTGCCTGAGCGGCGCTTATTTCTGCCAACGACCTGTCCCTCTGAGAAATATAATTATCGGGTTTTATCCTGAGCAGCAACTGGCCTTTTACTACAGGATCACCTTCTTTAACGGTTAGTTCTACAATTTCTCCCGACACATCAGGACTGATCTTGACTTCTTTCTCCGGCTGAATTTTACCATTAGCCGTAATTGTCTCAACTATGGTACGTTTTTCAACATTCTCAACAGCAACCTTTAAAGTCAAAGCTTTTCCAAACCAGCCAGCCTTCTTTCCGATAACTGCAAAAAGGATCAGGACAACTACTATTGGAAGTAAAATCTTAAGTATCTTATTGTTTTTCATGTCTTTATATCTTAAAATGATGTGTATTAGAGTTAATTTAACTTTAAAGGTATGCCTTTGTAAAAATCCAGTACTTTAGTCTTAAAGATGAATTCATATTTTGCCTGAGTCATATCTGATTGTGATTTAAGGAGCTGTGTCTTAGCTGCATTATAATCAACCGGTGTGACCATCCCAACATTAAATTTTTGTTCAGTATATCTGAAAGATTCTTCAGTTGAAGCAATTGTTTTAATACTGACATTGAATTTCTTCAGAGCTGCCACAGCATCTGTATAAGCTTGCTGAATATTTTTATAAAGCTGTTTCTGGGTACCTTCAAGATTATATTGACTGGTTTGAACATTTAATTTAGAATTTGAGATATTTTTATTCACCTGCCAACCGTTTAAAATCGGAATATTAAGGCTGAGTCCAACGCCAGAACTTTTATTATTTTTTAATTGTGTGGAAAAAGACGCCCCGGAGACATTTGAAATGCCTGTATACCTGCTGTTTAAAGAGTAATTTAAGGAAACAACCGGGCTTCTTCCTCCTTTTGCCATTTTTAAATTATATTCACTGGCCTTGAGTTTCAACTCGGAGCTCTTTATTTCCGGCCTGTTTTTCTCGGCAATAGCATAGATATCGTCTATGTTACCTGATATTACTGTATTAGGATCAACATTAATTTCAGGGACTTCAATTTCAAATCCTGCAGGTGATTTAAGCTCAAGGAACTGAGTGAGAGAAAGAACAGATGTTTCAAGTTGGTTCTGAATTGTAATCAGAGAGAGCTCTTCCTGTGCAGCCTGTGCCTGTATTTCTAGAAGATTTCCTCTAGCCACGCTGCCTGCATCTACCAGCTTCTTTGTTTTCTCAATCTGCTGTAATGTAATGTTGAGCTGATTTTCATTTACCGCAACAAGTTCCTTATTCAGAAGTATCTGGAGGTACCCAAGTGCAACATTAAGAGCCACATTATCACTGATATCCTGAAGATCCTGCTGGCTGGCAAGTACCTGATATTTGTTCTTTTGAATTGCGTTATAATACTGCAATCCGTTGAAAACAGGCATCGAACCTCCCAAATAAAAATAGTCGGATTTAAGAGTTTGATTATAAAACAAATAGGAGTTTTGATCGAGAGCACGTCCGAAGGTATAACCATGCGAGGCCTGGCCGTTCAGATTGGGTAATAACTGGAACTTTGCAAGATCAAGCGAATTTTTCTGAACCTCCGTCTGGATTGATTGTTGCTTGATCTGAATATTATTTTCAATAGCATAGTTTACGCATTCTTCAAGTGACCATACTTTTTTTTGTGAGAAGATTAATCCCTGTGAAGAAAGAATACAGGTAAATATAAATATTAAGATTTTTTTCATATTTAAATATTTGGTTTAAAGACAACCTTTCTTGAATAAGGTCATAATTATTCTACATAAATGGTTAAGTATCTAAATTTTATTTGATAATTATCAGAATAGAAATCTTTTAAAAATAAAGTTACGAAGATAATTAATATCTCAGAGAGAATAAATTTTTTTTTCAAAAGTGTTAATTAAGTCTGATGAATATTTTGAAACTGTTTGTCAGTGGGCTAATTAATTCTGTCATAAAAAAATTACGGACAGAGCTAATCACAGCTAATGCAAAAAATAATTATTAAGTTCTTGCCATGTTATTTGTTTCATACTGGGTTAAAATATAATTATATTTGTATCTATAACAGACATTGTTTTAACTAATTAATACATAATATTATGGCTAATAAGGGATTAAATCTGGAGCCGGGAGTGATATTCGGAGATGATGTTAAGTCACTTTTTGACTTTGCAAACAGGAATGATTTTGCAATTCCTGCAGTAAATGTTGTGGGTACAAATTCTGCGAATGCTGTGTTGGAAACTGCAAAGACGGTGAATTCCCCGGTCATTATTCAGTTTTCAAACGGAGGCGCACACTTTTTTGCCGGTCAGGGTTTGCCTAAAGAAAATCAGGTTGGTGCAATAGCCGGCGCAATATCCGGGGCGCTTCACGTTCATAATGTCGCTGATTATTATGGCATTCCGGTAATTCTGCATACGGATCATGCATCGCGTAAACTTCTGCCATGGATTGACGCATTACTGGATGCTGGTGAGGAGTTTTTTGAAACCAATGACAGACCGCTTTTCTCTTCTCATATGCTCGATCTCTCTGAAGAACCATTGAAGGAGAATATTGAAACATGCAAAAAGTATCTCGATAGAATGAGCAAAATTGGAATGACTCTCGAGATTGAACTTGGTGTTACAGGAGGAGAAGAAGACGGCGTTGATCATTCAGGTGTGGACAGTTCTCGTTTATACACTCAACCTGAAGATGTAGCCTATGCCTATGAAAAGCTTCTCAAGGTAAGTAATATGTTCACAATTGCAGCATCATTTGGCAATGTTCATGGTGTCTATAAACCTGGTAATGTGGAACTCAAACCAATTATTCTGAAGAATTCGCAGGATTATATAATTAAAAAATTCAAAACAGGCCCGAATCCTGTAAATTTTGTATTTCACGGAGGATCAGGATCAGAAAAACATCTCATTACTGAGGCCATTCGCTATGGAGCTGTAAAAATGAATCTTGACACTGATATGCAATGGGCTTTTTGGGATGGTATAAATAAATATTCAAAAGAAAAACAGGGATACCTTCAGAGCCAGATCGGTAATCCGGAAGGAAGCGATAAGCCAAATAAAAAGTATTATGACCCCAGGGTCTGGCTTAGAAAGGGTGAAGAGACGTTTATTGCCAGGTTGAAAGAGGCATTTGCAGACCTGAATGCAATGAACCGGTTTCAGAAATAAACAGATATAACATTGTAGAGAAGCCCATTTTGGTCGTCTCTACACTCTACACAATACTGGCGTCTTTATTCATTACATGCGTCTCAGGACGCTAAACAATCCTTGCGTCTCTATGCAATCATGGCATCTCTGCCTAAGCAGAGTGTATTTAAAAGTTGTCAATAGCATATATTGCAGTCACTCAATTAAATATAGACTGACTGAATTTTTTATGTTAAAAACTATTTTTTGCTGTTAGTCTCCTGATAATCTGTTTTTTTAATTTAGGTGTCTGATTCAAAACTATTGAATGTGAGACATTCGATTTATAAGGAAGACCGTTTAAAGCGTACTAATCGTCTTTCACTTATGCTCAACAGCAGAGAAATGAGGGCCCTGGGCATCTATTGTAACCGGTACCGCGTAAAAAACAAATCCGAATTTCTTCGCGAGACAATCATGAAGGCTATTTTGAAAAGGTTTGAAGAGGAACATCCCACCCTATGGGAAGAGAATGATCTGACACTTTTTAATCAGAATGTAACGCTTTAACATTTGGATAATACCCACCTTTTTCTAATTTTACGGATTCCTGTTTAAAATGAATTGCGGAATTGATACTAAATTTGTCATTCCTGCGTATATTTGCATGAAAAACAGGTGATTATATCCGATAGATTAAAATATGTATCCAGATAGTTTTAAAAGTAATCCTACAAAGAGAACACCCTGGATAATTCTGGAACAGGGGAGGATTTTTATTATGGGGAGGTCGATCCCTGAAAACCCCAATGATTTTTATCGGCCTGTACAGGAATGGATATCACAATATGCAAAGAATTATACCGGAAGGTCAAAAATTGAACTGGGTTTTGAATATATTAATACAAGTTCTATTAAATGGATTTTTACAATACTCAGAGAGTTGTCGGAAATGAAAGAGATTGTGAAGAATGCAAATGTTATATGGTATTATGAACATGGTGATGAGGATATGTGTGAGTTGGGATTTATTCTCCGGTCGTTGGTTGAATGTCCTTTTCTTGTGGTAGAGGTGGATGAAATGAACAAAGCCAGGTATGAGAAGATATTATTATAACTATCATAGTTTGTATTTGCTTTGGTTCATCAATTTTTTTTGTTGATGATCGCTTTTGAAAAAAATTTCTAATTTTGCAGCTCATTTCGTTGAAAATTGACCCATGGTGTAATTGGCAACACGTCAGATTTTGGTTCTGAAGAGTCCTGGTTCGAGCCCAGGTGGGTCAACAAACAAAGCCTGCTTATTAAGCGGGCTCTTTTATAATATACGGCCCGCTTCTGGTCCAGGCTGCGCAGTTCTGTCAAATAATGCAGAGACGCCCAATTTGGGCGTCTCTACTACAATCATATATCATTATTCCTGAATAGGGTCAACGAATTAAGGTCTATTTAAAGCTTTAAAACAAACATGAATCATTTCTTTTTCATGGCTTTGAGAAGCATCGCACGGATTTCCTTATTTTTTGAGTAGGAATCTGCATAATCATATGCGGTTTTTCCTTTTTTCGATTTAATTTTTGAATCTGCTCCTTTGTCAAGCAACATCATTACCACTTCTCTGTGTCCCTCTTGCGATGCCTTCATCAGTGCAGTTCCGCCATTATTTGCCTGCAGATCCATCTTAGCTCCTCTGTCCAATAAGATCTTTACCACATCTGCATGTCCCTCATGTGAAGCAACCATCAGAGCAGTAACACCACTATTTGCCTGCCAATCAATGTCTGCACCTTTATCCAGCAATACACTTACTACTTCCGGATAACCAGTCAATGAAGCCTGTATTAAAAGAGTGGAGTTATCTTTGTCCTTATAGTTAACGGAATCAACATTTTGCACCAATATCATGGAATTTTTGAGGTCCTTACTTTTAAGTGCAGTCATAAGCTTCTCAGCCATTGTTCCTTTTTGAGCCTGTATACAATTTGAAAAGAGCAAAAGAAATATTACAGGCCATGCATTCAAACCAGATTTCATAATTTTGATTTTTAAAATGGACCTGCAAAATTACAGAAAGAATTTGATTTCGGGTTCGGCATAGGTTTTTATAGGGTTAGTCAATATTATACTGGTGTGCGGGAGGGGTATTTAAAGAGTGGATTGCCCTTAAGTGCTTTCTCTTTTAACATTTCAACCTCCTCCTTTTTCAGTGGTTTGATCCGATCTCTTAGGGTCAGGGCAGTCCTGAACAGTTCAGGTTCTCCGGGAGGTATTGCACTTGTAACAGGATGAGATAATGTAAAACGCAATCCGGCAAGAATGTCTTCCTTATCTGTAAACGGCTCGTACCAGCATTTTTGATATTTTGAATGGTCAGCATCCTTTGGCCATGGTCCTTTTGCCATTGTTTTCAAGGCAATTATTCCCATTTTCTTTTGCTGTGCCAGTGCAAGAACCTGCGGACCAAAGTTCCCGGCATACCAGGAAAATAAATTAAAGGGAAACATAATTGTATCGAAATCGAAACCATTAATCAAAGCAGTGGCAGCTTCTACCGAATGAGCTGAAAATCCAATAAACCGGATCTTCCCCTCTTTCCTCGCTTCCAGGCATGTTTCAATCGCCCCTCCTTTTCCCAGAATGGTTTTAACTTCATCAAGTTTCGTAACTGCATGTAACTGATAAAGATCTAAATAATCCGTCTTCAGATTCTTAAGAGATTGTTCTAGTTCTTTCCGCGAATCTTCCCTGTTACGTCCATCGGTTTTACATGAAAGAAAAATATTTTTCCGGTATGGCTCCAGTGCAGGACCAAGCTTAATCTCTGCATCTCCATATGACGGCGAAATATCAAAATAATTGACCCCCCCATCTATTGCCAGCTTAACTGATGATGACGCCTCTTCAGGTGTTACATTCATGACAACTATTCCTCCGAATCCGAGAATTGACAGCATCTCTCCGGTCTTGCCCAGCGATCTCTTTTCAAGTTTTCCTGTAACTGTTTCCCTTGTAATAGATGAAAGATCAGGAGGGAAGAAGCTAAGAGCCGGCGCTATGACGGCAGTTGTTTTTATAAAATCACGACGTTTCATATTATCTGATTTTTATAAAAGGATATAACCTGGTAAAATTAAGAATGTTTTAAAAAACAGACAAAAATGTTTGTGATTTTGAAACTGATCATACTTTAGCTCTTGATGTAGCGCCTTCGTATACTCCTTACAGTTGTGCCGGTATTATTAATGGAGTTTTTCCAATTTCGTTCATTTTATGAGTTATGATTCATGATTTAGGAATACTGTAGATGATAAAAGAGAGAATATTGAAATTATATTTTTCTGTATCCTAATCCATTAAAGCATGCAACCAGTGAGCCGTCTTCATCCAGAACGTCTACTTTGTAACCACATATTCTGTTCTGAGAGCTTATTTCTTTAGCAACAGCTCTTAGCTTTTTACCAGCAGGTGTTTTATAATAAGTAATATTTACATTGATTCCGATGGTTGCAAATCCAGCTGAATTTGAAGCGGCAGCAAAAGCATAATCAGCTAAGGTAAATATTACACCACCCTGAATCAGGTTGACACCATTAAGATGGTTTTCATTCAAAATCATTTCTGTAACAGCAAAACCTTCACTGACCTCCAGAAGGTCTATGCCTATGTATTTTGCAAACCTGTCGTTTTTAACATTTCTGATTAATTCATCTTTCATGGAAATCCCAAATGACCTTCTGATTTTAATCTAAAACAATCTGCAATCCTCAATTGGTTATCACTTTGTAACTGAAACAGTTTGAACATTTACAGTCACAATACCGGTAAACGCAGATATAATTAAGTCAATAAAAGTTTCCTGTGATTTTATTGTATAATTAGTAGCTCCGCCAGCCATTGCTTTAGAGTCAACAGTATTTATAGGCACTAACCCCCAAAGTGCGTACCATTGTTTTTTTTCAGTACTTACATTAGAAGATGCACCATTTCCAACAACATGAGTAAGAGTCATGCACGATGAAAGGAGAAAAGCAAGAAGAAAAATTGCCAATAATGATTTTTTTGTTTTCATAGCTTAAATTTTTTAGATTAAACTTATTCAAGGGATCCTATTGAGGATTCTACAGATTGCATATAAATATTTATTTCATTTCGAGGTATAACATAATCAAGTTCATAAAGTTCGGACAGTCGATGAATAAACAATTTAAAAATTATCAGTTCTGAATTTTGAGAAACAATCTGGATAACTTCATACTTTTTATAGCTAAATAAGGAAGTTTGAACTTTTGTCCAGATAGGATCTTGTTTTATGTCGGAATTTGTTTTTTGATAAACTCGTTTTATGTTATCAAAGTTCGTTTCCGGTAATTCTGAAATGATTAATGCGCAATTTGTTGAATCAGATTTATAGATTGCCAGCAATTTATTATCCAGGCGATAAAGGATTCTCTTCTGCAGTTCTGAGTTGTAACTTTCAGTTTTCACCCAATTTTTTGGAGGATTAATCCTAAATCCGGCTTTTGATACAAATGAGCTATCTGACAATAACTCTTTGTCAATATTAAATTCAACTTCAACAACTTTTTTTTTAGATGGCTGGCAACTTATTAAAATTAAGACAAATACAGAAAATGCTATTCGGGATCTCATACTAAACCTGCTGAATGATGGTCTTATAACACCAGAACATAACAAATTGTTATTGTGAATTTACAAAATATTTTGTAAACATTAATTTATATAAACTATATATTAATTGTTAGATAATAAATAATTCCACTTGAGCTATATGCTGGTTTTTATATTGATTTTCTGAACCTTAATATGACAGACCAGGTTAGTGAATTACTCATTTCTTATAGCTCATACCGGGTTATTTCGCACTGCCTATTAAGAATGAATCATGACCTGAAACAGTTTTATTTTTTAGGATTTTCTGAATGTAATTAAAACACATATATCCTATACTGATATTAAGGTATGCAGCCAATATAAATCAATAGAGGCTGTCTCAAAAGTTACTTTTAACCGCAAACCTGCCTGCCGGTAGTGTAGGCAGGGTACACAAAGCAGATGCAAAGGGCACAAAGAGAATTTCGTGATATTTAATCTTTGTGCCCACCTTGTGAATTTATTTTATGCCCTCCAAACGCTTCTGTCGGGATCTTCGCATCGCTTCGATTTGTGGTTAATTGATTTCTTCTTTTGGGACAGCCTCTTATAGATATCCTGAAGATCTGGTATTTACGCTAAATCATGTTTCTGAATTATTTGAGTATAAATTTAAATTCAAGCGCAAATTCCATATCCTTATTTTTCCACTCAGGTATATTAGTTTCAGGTAATTTTTTAGAAATGCGCAGACATTCATTTCTTAAGGCTAAATGTTCATTCCCTTTTGTTTTTTCATTTCCGGTTTCTTTTTGCCCGGTGGAAGGTTTATAACCAACAATATCAACTTCATTCAAAACTGGAACACTGATATCTTTTCTCTCAGTAAAAGCTTTACATTCTTTTACAATACCACCTTTTTTCATTTTTACCACTACATAAACTTTCCCAGTATCATAAGAATTTTTAGCTGTCTGAGGATAGGCTGTATTCATAGCCAGAAATTTTAAAATCTCAGATTCTGAAGATTTAGAGAATAATGTTTCCTGATAGCCATTATTCTTTGTATAGGACTCTGGTTTGAATGAAAACATTACTAACAGTAGAGCCGCCACCGGAATAATAATAATACTCTTAAGTGCAGCATAACTTTGAGTTGGTCTTTTGTTGATCATGACAATTCGGTTTTTAATTAAACTTGAAAAATTATGGGCTAACGGGGCATTCATAAGGCCTGTTGGAATATTCAGAAGTTTATACTGATATTCTTTAATGTTGGATGAACCTTTTAACGAAACATTATCTGCGAGGTATTCATGATTTAATACTATTGACCTTCTAATTAACCAGATAAAAGGATTAAACCATAATATGGAAATAAACAGTTCAACAAAAAGAAGGTCAAAAGTATGTCCTTGTGTGATATGTGCATTCTCATGTGCCAATATCTCGGAATAGTCCCCACGGTTCCGGAACTTTTTGGGAATAACTATATATGGAAAGAAAGAAAATGGAGGATGGTCAGATTCAGATTCAACAACTTTCGGGAAGCCGGCATCTATTAAAGTACCTTGCCTGATAATTATAATTGTTCTTATGACGCTGATTAACACTCTTAACAGAAAAAGACCTGATATTAAAAAGTAAATCCAGGTAAGTAAATTTATAAAGTCAAAGGAGGTTATTTTTTCTGATACAGTCGCTCCTAAAGAGGTCCCTGATAAAATAATATCATTCATTACATTTTTGGCCCTCAATGTGGAATCATTGCCTGAAAAACTAGAAACATTCAGAGAAGGAATCAGTACCGAGAGTATCAGGATCGCCGTGAGAAATATCCTGTTTCTCAGGTAGAAAGTGTCCCTGCTGAAGAAAAGAATATAACACAGGTAAAAAAGTGCTATCCCGGTTGATACCTTTATCAAATATAGAAACAGGTTATCCATTTTTCTTCCCTTTCTCGATGATTTCAATTAGTTTTTTCAAGTCTTCAGTACTCAAATTGTTTTCATTAACAAAAAATGAAACAACATTTTTGTAAGATGACCCAAAGTAGTCACTTACAACTTCTTTCATGAACATTTTTTTGTATTCCTCTTTTTTAATCAGTGGGTAATACTCATGGTTTTTGCCATATGCTTTGTGGTCTATAAAACCTTTTTCTTCGAGTCCGCGAATTACTGACGAGAAGGTTGTATAAAGCGGTTTTGGGTCAGGATGAAGATCTATCAGTTCTTTGATAAATCCTTTTCTGGCTTTCCAAAGGATCTTCATTGCCTCTTCTTCTTTTCGGGTAAGCTTTTTCATGATTAAACTGTTTTTACAAAGATATAACGTATAAACCAGTTATGCAACTAAAAAGGCAAATAAATAACTGAAATATACGTTTATAAAAAATATTATTATAGAATGGATAGCCTAACTTGCTAATATACAAAAATATAAATTAGTATTAAATACTTCGTGATTTATGTGAAAGAGTATTGCTTTATCAAAAAAGACAGACTAAATAATAATATGTAACTCAAATTACTTTCAGTGAACCTGCTACCGGGAAACAATTAGTCTTTGAGTCTTAAAACCTCTTTTTGTGTTTACTGAAATCAGATATATCCCCGGACTGATGCCTGATAAGTTCATTTGATAATAATTATGACCCGCTGAAAATCTTATATCTGGTAATAGTTGCCTTAGTTTTAATCCCGCCATATTGATTATCGATATTGACCCAATAACTTCTTCAGGATTTTCAAATTCTATAGATACCGAGTAGCTCGCCGGATTGGGATAAAGTTTAAAATTATCAAGCTTCAAAGATGACTTGCACACTTCAAAATAGTTGCAAAATGGTGACTTCGCTTTTGCATCATCTCTTATATATAAAAGCTCGGATTTTAGTTCTTTGCCTGTTTTTTCGGGTAATGCATTTAAAAACTCCTGAGTAGGATAATACCAGCAAATGATTGTTTCCTGATTTTGGGAAACAAATTCGTTCAGATTCATCCTGACAGGGACCAGAATATTCATGATCTTTGAGACAGTATCTATATTTGATATGCTTCCTTCGATATATAGCCTTCGTCCCAAAGTGTCAGTCATTAAAACTGGATAAGGATTTGGAGGAAACACATTTGAATCTTCATCGTTTCCAGCTGAATAGGTTCCGTGTTTGCCAATTTTTAAGGTGTACTTTTTATTTATTGTTTGAAAGATCACACCTTCACTATCTATTTTAACTCCGATTTTCTGAAGATCTTCCTTATTTAAATTCAATACATTAATAGGGTCCAGGACTCGTTCAACTCCATTTTCAAGATAATTTGTAAAAGTCCTTTGCGGATATTTTTTCTTAAGACAAATTAAATTTGTACAGGTAGATTTTAGATAGTTATAGCGATCGGGTAGTAAACTGAAAATACTTTCGTTGGGAGTAAACCATAAGATGAGACCAGCATTATCGTGCATTGATACTGGGATCAGTGTATCCATTGAGGAGTAAAACTTTCCTGATCCTTCCGGTTCGAATTGAGAATTTGTTACATATGCAACAAAGAACTTGTTAAATGTGGTAATTCTTTCTTCTTCAGGAATCCATTCAGGATGACTTGTCAGGGACAAGTCATATTGTCCTTCAATAATATTGTGATAAAAAAAGGCGTCCCCGTTTCTTGCTATTCCGATAGCACTCAATTCCTTATCAGACAGTTCCAACATCAATAAACTTTTGTCGATAATAGTATCAGGTGTCCATGCACAGGATTCGGGATCATATTTTTTAATTGTATCGTAAGCTTTTGGCTCAATTACCGGAACAATCGTGAGCGGATTGATGTTATTTTTTTTAACAATTAGCTTTGGTTTAACAGCTTTTGGTTCAATTTTGAGTTTATTCAAAGCTGTTGTAGTTCCTGAGGCTGGATCTGAAGCAATGGCAACTTTTGTTATCATTCCTGGTTTCTTAAATGAATACAGCTCATCACTATTTGCTTCCTGGGGACTCGACCAATATAAGAGGGCACTTAACCCTGCGATAATTACACCTGTCATGATTATAAAATTAAAAGGTTTGTGATTTAATTTTACCTTATACCGGGCCCTGGCATTCGGATTATTTAACAGTTGGTGCACCTTTTCTAAATTATATTCATTTGATAAATTTCTGAAATTGTTAAAGAATCTATCTATATCCTGATGTGTAAAAGATTTTTCCATATATGAACTTTTAAAGGGTTAAAAGCATTACAGCTACTTTCATTTGCTTTTTCGTATTCAGAAGAGATAATAATTTTTCCCTTCCCCTTTTCAGTCGCAGCTTAACACCCGATATACTTCCTCCCTGGATTTTCTGTATTTCTACCAGTGATAAATCTGAAATATGATAGAGTATTAATGCTTCAGACATTCTTTCAGGTAATGAAAGAATTTTCTCATAGACAATCTTAAAATCAGTCAGAGACTCCTGATCCTGACCAAAATCCATAATCTGATTAATCTCTGTTTCATTAAATTCAGCCTTAAATTTGAGCCTCCGTCGTTTCATTTTTTGCAAATTGCCTGCCACACTGAACAGATATGTTTTAAACACAGTTTTGTCTTTGATTCTGTGAAATCCTTCCAGACTATTAAGTACAGTATCCTGCAATAAATCCTTCCCATCTTCCGGATTACCTGAAATTGCGCGACAGAACTTACTTAGCTGATTATGAACGGGTTCGTAAAGAGCGATGAATTCTATTTCTTTTTGTGTATCCACAGTTACCTTGATATCTTATATTAGTAAGTTGCATAACTTACCTGAAAAGTTACATTAATATCAGACTTGTCCAATATTTGACTTATAAATGCTTAACAGATCTGAGCGGGCTGACGATTATGTGACCCAATAAGTGAAGAGAGCAGGGGATCCTTATTTTTCGGGGAAAAATGATTAACCGGGACAGCAGAATTAAAATTTGTCTTTTATCTCATATTTGCACGACAGGCAGGTACCACGGTGAACGCTTAATACTGACCCGCAATTCGGACAAGTCCTTCGTATAGATTCAAATTCAAGGAAACAGTCAATCCCATTATCTCTTATCATAGTCAGATTTTCTATGAAACTTATTCTGTATTTTAACCTGTATCGCTTATCAAGCTGATTTATTCTTTTGCAGGGGAATTTATCGCATTCAAAGCAGAATTTTGAAGTTGTCACTGTTAGTTTACTGCAGTTTTTTACGATGCACATTAACCGGGTGTTCCTTTTGTCGGGAGATTCAATCCGGCAACCTGTGCAATTGTTTTTGGGTCTGAGATACGCAATGCAGGTTCCGCAATTCATACCGCATGGTGCAATCAAAGATTTATTGAATGTTACCGGATCAGACATAATTATTCAAAATTTTGCAATTGGAAGTTATATTCCAATAACCATGCTGTTGATTTCAGGAATTTAAACTCATTGCATTTTTCTTATGACGAATTTTAATCGGGTTGGTTTGTTAAATAGTTTATTAAAAAGATTATCAAAAACCTCCCAACACCTGAATGGTAAGTATTTCAAGATGATGTGTGATCTGATTTTAGAAAGGATTTTATCAGAGAATTTTTTGCTTGTCCAGGTTACCCCGGTCATTGGTACGAATTGTATAATATTATCTTCATTAAAAGAATGGAGATGGGCAAATCGGGGAGTGGGCTTATTGCAATGAACACAAAGATTGTATTCTATGATTTCATTATAAGGCGTTGTGATAATAAGGGCACCGTTGTTTTTTAACAATGCAACTAACTTGCTGATAAATATTTTCGGGTCAGGGACATGTTCAAGAATTTCGGATGCAATAATACAATCAATTGAGTTTTCTTTTATAGGAAGATTAAACGCATCCGCAATCAAACCTGCATGATTTTCATGCTGTACTTGTTTAAGGGCGTTAATTGGGTTAACCGATGAAATATCCATTGAAATTACTTTCTTTCCTGATGGGACCAGTTCTTTTGATACCCAGCCATTGCCACAGCCAACATCAAGAATAATATTCATCTCGTCTGATATTTCTCTTATAATTGATTCACGAAGGCGTCTGAATTCATTTTTTATGACTCCTGATAAATTCTTCTCAGAATAGTCAAAACTTTCAGCGTCTAAGTTGTAATGATTTATGTATCTAAAAATTGTATTAAACTCTTTATGCAGAGCGGACGTTTCAACCGATTTGTCTTCATCATTAATTATTTTCGGGACAGACTCAATAATGGGGTATTTATGTCCCGAATCCCTACTAAATAATATATCAGTATCGCTATCGTAAATTAATGGATCGCGGGTTATCGGATCTATCAGTAAACTAAATAAAAAATTGTTTTTCATGGTTTAAATACTATCTGACCTCGTATTCCGCTGCTCCGGTTACCGGAAGTCCTGAAGTGGTAATTCCCTCAGCGATAATTCTGAAAGATGATGAATTATCTCCATTGAAATAATTCAGAAGGATTATTTTATTCCCCTCAAGATTTATATCCGGCTTCCAGAGAAGAGTGGTTCTCAGATCAGGATTAAATGCTGAATCTGAATCTGAGAGATGCTGTGGAGAATAGAAAATCCGCGAAGCATTATAGCCCGTAACTTTGAGATTTACTGCATAATTTACAGGTATATAGGCGCCTACTCCACCTGCTTTGGTTATCAGGTTGATAACTCCATTTGTTCCCTGTAACCCGAAAACGGATGTTGTGCCGGCTGATTTTAATAAGTCAATCCGGTCGATAAAATTGACTGGAATTGAGATCAGTTCATCAAAGGAACTTCTCATCCCATCAATAAGGATAAGCGGCCTCCCATTGCCCTTTAGGGTATGTATTCCACGGATCACGATCTGGTAGTCCGGATACGAACCTGAAACCTCAACGCCCGGTACTTTCCCTCTCATTAGTGAAGGTACATCGGAGTAGTTTAACATTTGCTCTGTAATTATTATCTCATTATCAGGTTTCCCATAATATGACCGGCTGTTTTCCACTTTGGTAATTTGAGGATCTTTGGGTAGTTCAGATATTATTTTTACTTCCCCAAGACTTATAGTATCAGAGAGTTTATATTTTTTCTTTATAGCCTCTTTAATTTCATAATAAGTTCTTAATTTTTCCAGATTATTTTCAGGCAGGATTAATATTGATGATATAATTTCCGGTATTTTTGCCGGCTTGTAAGTAGTAGAATCTAAAATAATTAACCCCTTCAGACGATCTTTTTTACCGATTCCGGTAACAATTAATCTTGCAGTATCTGTAATATCAATGCCTGACAATCTGAATCTCCCTGTGGAGTCAACCGGAACTGATGTTAAAAATGCACGATTTCTCCCGAAAATTCCAACACTTACCCTTGAACCTTCAACAGGTTTGTTGAAATAATTCCTTCTTAATTTCCCGGAAATTGTAAACCCATTCTCAGGAGGGAAATATGCTGTATCGTATTTCCAGGCGAAATCACGCCAACCCTGGGTACGAAGCAGAAGATCCAGATCTCTGAATCTGTCAGGATTTAAAGGATCAAAATAATATGACGGGTCTTCAACAAATCCATGAACATCTGATTCAAGCAGAAACCACGATGATATGTTTCTGGGGAAATCAGATGTTTTATCTGTGAAGTTTTTATCAACCACAGCTAATGAGATATTTCCCATTCTTTCAATCGTTGAATCTCCGGAAAGGGAAATTTTAAGAGCAACTGGTTCTCTCTTGTTGTATATGAGTTTGTCTGTTTTAATCTGAATATCCACAGGAGCCTTCCGATGAATATAAATAAGTCTTTCAGAGAGAGGAAGATCCTCCGGGGCAGAAAGCGTTAGCATCAGAATTCCATCAGGGAGATCATCGGTTGGCAGAACAAAATTTGTAACAGGAGATTTAATTTTATAATGTATTGTATTAATAACCTCATTTCGGGTGGAAAAACTAAGTAACAGGTCATGTCCGGAAACGAGAGACAGTGTTTGAGTGTTAGTCTTGGTAGTAATTAACAACTCATTATTCTGATTTGTTGATACACCTAATGTAGCTCCGGTTGAAAAACTGGCTGGCAATGCAACCCTGATATCAATACTGTCGGCTCCCCTGAAAACGGAATAATAACTCAGGCCAGGCACTGGTCTTAGGAAAAAAGAGCCCATGCCAAGGTGGGTGGATCTGAAAGCAGTAATCAGATCACCGGCTGACGAATAGATCTTACCCGAGACATCGCATCCTTTGCCAAGATAATTTACAGCCTTAAAAGCAACTATTGAAGCGACATTGTCTACAAGGGACCCCCCTTCGGGAAAGAAACTTAGCCGGATCTTGTTTTCAGCATATTTTACATTGGAAGGTTTCCCGTCTTGTTGATTAGACGGATTTATAACAACAATTTCTTTATTGAAGAACAGTTGATCGCTGAAATTTCTCATATAGTTGGTGTAAGCCCGTAACAAGTATCTTCCTGATGTGATATTATCAGGCAACTTGAAATCGCCCCTACCTAAACCACTGTCAATTCTTAATATTCTGCTTGAGACTATTTTTGAGGAGGGAGAGATCAGTTCGACATGAAGATTCTTGCTCTGATCAGAAAGAAGTCTGTTTGAAGCTTCAATGAGATATGCCTTAAACCAGATATCGTCTCCTGAATAGTAGATAGTACGATCAGTTTGCAGATAGACCTTCTCAATATAAGTCAAAGAGTCAAAGTCGGGTTGATCTGATACATCCTTAGCATAATTTTTTTGATATTGAATAGTATCTTTATTTATCTGGGTATATCCAGGTATATAGAAGTTAAATATAAACAGGAGGAAGATGATCTTTTTCACGAGTTTTACTTATTAACTGTAAAAAAAATTCCAAAAAATATTTCGATTTTGTGTCTGTCTTATGCCGGTCCTACAAGATAATGCTCTCTTTAAGGCGAGTAATATCCAGCACTAATAATCAAGTGTTATAATGCGTCCCTTTGTAAAATTAAAGAACTTGTCTTTCTGTGCAATCTGAACACCTTCCATTAAGTCCTCAGGCTTGAATCCAGCAATTTTCAGGCAGGTTGGACAGGCATAAACCCCGACCTTTTTATCCAATAATTGTTTAATATAAGTCTGAAATGAATCAAAATCAGAATAAGTCAGGTCTTTGGCTCCTTTAACTAATAATTCAACAGCGTGTATGTCAAGATATACAATTACATCTTTGTCCATCGCCATCATATTTGCCATTTTTAGAGGCATCAGAACACGATGAGGATCACTATAACTTTCTGTTATGTGTATAAATACTCCATCTCTTACAGCGTTGGAACTCTCAATAGCTTTTGTTTCCATGTTGGAAGCAGTAGCTTGTTTGGGATTCTGGCTACATGATGTAAACAATAATCCTGAAATAACTAAAAGTAAGATGTTTTTCATTTTTCTGCTTATTTAATTTAGATCCGTTTTCTTTACAGCTTTTGATCATCTTGTAATTTGAATTTTTCCGAGTCGGGGTATTAGATAAAAGTGTCTTGTTTAGACTTATCTGTCTATAGGTCTAATTGTATACTATATAAAATTATGATTTTTTTACGACTGTACGATTTTCAGTGTACATTTTTTATCATAAATTGAGATATAACTTTTCTAAAGCCGGAAAGCGGCGAAGTTTATTTTTAACACCGATAATCAACACCTGCAGAGTATAGGGGGGTTGTTTAAACTGTTTAAATTTTGTGGCAAACTGCTCAAGCTAAGGTGCAGTTTAATAACCTCTAAGGGCCAGGATAAAGTCTAATTCGACAGATATTTATTAACTACTTCTTTTAGTTTTTTTGAATTTAAAGGTTTGGTAATATAATCATCACAACCAGCATCAATTGCTTTTTCCTTGTCTTCCAACATGGCATATGCAGTTTGTGCAATTATAGGAATTTTCGGATTTGTTTTCTTAATTGCTTTTGTTGCTTCATATCCATCCATGAAAGGTAATTTAATATCCATGAGGATTAAACATACAGATGGATTCGTCTTTATGAAATTGATAGCATCAGTTCCATCAGTAACATGATGGATTTCAAGATTTAATGGTTTCAGTAATTCTTTAACTAGCATAAAACTCGTCATGTTATCCTCTACTAAAAGAATAGCTTTAACGTTTTCAATCTTTAGAAGCGGATTTTCTTTTTCAGATTTATTTGGTGAAGCCACAATGTCGGAGGAAGTAATATAAGGTATTGAAAAATAAAAAGTGGAGCCCTCTCCAAAGACACTTTTTAACCAGATACGTCCATTGAGCATTGTAACTAATTTTTCAACAATTGACAAACCAATTCCCGTACCCTCATTATTCATACCATGGTAATTAAACTTAGTAAAATGATCAAATATTTTTTTCTGATCATCTTCAGGGATCCCTGTCCCGGTATCTGAGACAGAAAATACCAGTTCCCTGCCTTTCTTTTCACAGCTAAATCTGATTAAGCCATGTTCAGTGAACTTTATGGCGTTAGCAAGCAAATTTGATAATATTTGCTTTAAACGGAGAGGATCAGAATGAATAAAGATCTCCCCTTTTGGAAGGAGAAATTCAAGTCGTATATCAGTTTTTTCTCTTTTTAAGATATCTAATGTATGCAGTTCTTTCAATTCTGTAAAGAGTTCTTTTATATTGAAATCAGAATATTTAAATTCCAGATCACCAATTTCTATTTTTGAGAGGTCAATTATATCATTGATAAGTCTTAACAGGTTATCGCTGCTATTTTGGATAATGTTTATGTATTGGTTCTTATCCTTAGACTCAGTGGCATCACTTAGTAAATGGCTGAATCCTACAATAGCGTTCATTGGAGTTCTGATCTCATGAGACATATTCGCGAGAAAAGCAGATTTTAATTTATCTGACTTTATTGCTTTTTCTTTTTGTCGTAAAAAGTCCTTTTTGACTATATAAAGCAGAAAAATCATCAGTGAGACATACAGCATGAAGCTTAAATAAATATCAATACTTCTGATTTTGTTATCAGGATACATGAATAAAGAATCAGGGGCTGAATAATCAATTATAAACAGAGCCACAATATTTAAGAAATATCCTATCAACAAAATAATCAGAGATCTGCTCTCCCAAACCCAAAGGATAAGTGCACCAAAAATCATTAAATAGAATAGAACAGGGCCATTGGATAAGTATTTATAATACCAGACGAAATCAAGCATGATAAGTCCCAATACAGTCAATATCAGTTTTGGTATAAAAACATTATTCCCGAATCTTACCATTAAATAAAGTCCCAACATAATAATTGAGCTGCTGCCCGCAAAAAAGACGGGAGTAGTTTTTAGTTTCAATATCAAGTGAATGGCACAAAGGATCAGTAAAAAGATAGAAGCCACAAAAGTTGTGATAGTTACGAAATATTTTTCTGAGCTAATTAGGTCCGCATTTCCAATAACCGATACAGAATAGGATTTAAATTTTGACATGATAACAGTTATATTAATACTCTCTTGTTTTTCAAAGATAAAAGAAAATCAATGCATTCATGTGGGAGTGCTCAAAGAAGGTTGATTGCCATGTTAACGACCTGGTTAAATAACCTGTCCGGGTTATGGGGAACTATATAATTAAAAATTGATAATCAGATGAAATGATAAAGAAATACTATTATGGCGTCAAATGCAGGTTTTTTATTGTCCAAAATTTCCAGTGAAACATTTATTTTTGCTTTTGTTATTCCTCTAAGGTCAATTAATGAGTTCAATTTTGCTCTGAGTCTAACCTCATCATTGACTAAGACAGGTTGATTAAATCTAAGGTTTTCTATACCATAATTTACTGTCATTTTTATATTATTAACTTCTACTATCTGACCCCATAAATATGGCAGAACAGATAAATTCAGATATCCATGAGCAATCGTAGTCTTATAGGGACTTTCTTCTTTAGCTCTTTCAACATCAAGATGAATCCATTGAAAATCCAGGGTAGCTTCAGCAAATTTGTTTATTTGTTCCTGGGTAATTTTTAAATATTCAGAAACACCTAATTCTTTACCAACATATTGCCCGAAATCTTTATAGCTATTTATTACTACTTTGCTCATTTCTAAATTGATTTGGTTATCTGTCTGTTAAGGAAAGGTTCTTTGCAGATTCAGGAACTAAAAATAAGTTTGGATAGATCTTTTATTAAAAACCAAAATTATGATATTTAGCTTAGAAACGTAGAAAATCAAGGAATTCATATGACTGATTCCCTATGCTCATTTAAATTTTTAAATCATAGAATTCACATCCGTCTTTTTCAAAATCAAAAACTCCTTTATCAGTCATAGGGTGACTCATAAGAGCGAGTAAAACTTCATAGGATAGTGTAACAGAATGGCAACCTGTAAGACAGACCCGGTAAACCTGATCAACATTTTTAAAACTTGCAGCTAATACCTTTGTGTGAAGATTATACATTTTAATAGATTCCACAATATCAGATACTACTTCAATGCCATGTGAAACAATGTTGTCGAGACGGTTCACATACGGAGCAACAAAATCGGCACCCGCATTAGCAGCCATCATTGCTTGTTGCTGAGTGAAAATAGCAGTAGCTGTTACATTCATTCCCGAATCCTTAACCATTCTGATAGCACGATACCCTTCCCGTGTGACAGGTATTTTAGCATAAAAATTATTCGTCAGACTAAAAACTTCACGGTATAATTTTGCTTCTTTTAAAATATCCTCAGCAGTTTCACTGATTGTCTGGATATGGATCATTCTATTCCCTATGCAATCGAGTATCTCAGGTATAATTTTTGAAAGTGGTTTCCCTTCGTGTGCAAGGAGAGACGGATTTGTAGTTACGCCTTCTATTGGGTAGTAATTGATTAAATCTTTTATCTCTTCACAGTTTGCAGTATCTGCTAAATAAATCATAGGTATTTAAATTTGACGCAAATTTAAAAATTAACCTTTGATTTGGAGTAAGTCTTAAAAATTATACAAAATATTAATTATTTTGCACCTCTCATTTTCACGGGAAATCAATGTAAGTTTCTCAATAGCAGTAAATTTACAAAACTGCTCATGTAATGGGCAGTTCTTTATTTGTCAAGATGCAGATATACCTGCCAATATGTTTTTGCTTTTTTGTTAAAATGGGTTTCAATTTCCGCCCAATGTATACGCATAAAATTATATGGTTTTAACCAGTCTTTATTTTGAATTTCCTCTTCTGTCGGTGAAACGCCGGGAGGTAATTTATATTCGATGGCATAGTATTTATAAGCCGAGAGAAAGGCATTATTTTTAAAGATTTCATAATATCCAATAGTTTTATTCCAGTGCTTATTATAATATTTTTTCTGATTTGAAGTCAGGATAATTACTGAGCTGAAAACGGCTAAAAAATAAGTGGGAATGACCATAAGTGTCCACCAGCCAAGAAAGAAAAATCCGGTTATAAATATTACCGGCATTATAAAAAGATTAAATTTTTGAAAAACTAATAATGGAATATTCAATAATTTAAAAATAATAACACCAACGCGTAGATTTATGATAATTTGACCAGAAAAATACAGACTTGCAGGGACGAGGAACTTAATCTCTGAATCAACATGCGTAAAAATCAGAATAAAAAAGGAAACCGTAAACAGGAAATTAGGGAATTGTATCAGGCAATCCGTAAAAGATAAAAAGTCAACAGGATTAATTTTTCTTGTAAGCCGGTGAAAAAGCAACCACTCTGTTTTTCCGTTGATGTCAATTATTTGTCCTTTCGTAGTAATCATTGCGTGTTATTAATCAAACAACAAATATAAAACTTGTTTAAATGCAAGCTTATGTATTCTAATTTTCATCTTTTAATATTTGTTGAGTATTTATGACTGCCGATTCCAATATTGCTTTCTTTCAGCGGCAGGCATACCAGTTAAGTCAGGCTAAGGGTTAAAATTGTCTGGTATCAGGGAATTTCTTTGTAGTGGAATTACACTATTTCTGGTTATACTCAAAAATTCCATCCCATATTTCATCTATTAAAATGAGAGCCTTGTTTAAAGGGACAACTTCCCATTTGCCATTATTTTCGGTGCCAAGACCAATGTTTTTTAATTTAAATAATGCATCTTCTACATCAAAATCAAGGTCAGTATTAAGCTTAGTTTTAAACCAGGATTCAATTTGGTAATCGAGCTCTTCAGCTGTTAAGGGCTTCTTGCTTCTATTTAAAAATGAGTATGCCAAAATTGTTTCCTTAAGCTCTTCTTCTTCTGAAGAGTTTAACAAAGAATAAAATGCTCCACTGTTATTTCCCAGATTTTTAAAGTATAGACTATCAGAAAGAATTTTTGAAAATTTTATTTTCTTATTCACAAAGCTACTGTATTGGCGGAACAGGTAACCACCCAATATTCCAAGTGCAATTAAGCCTTGATTAAGCGCAGTTTTGCTATTTAACAGATTTAATGATTCACCTGATTTGTAAGCCGCATACATAACGATCAATGCAGGAATTACTTTAGAACTTAATAATGAAATACCTCCGCCAATACCAGGTACCCAAAATAATATTTTATCAGTTGTCGACATCTTAGGAACTGCATTCGGAAATATAGTTTCGAGATCGTTTTTAGGAACGCGTTTGAAGATTTTTAATACTATACATCCTGGATCAAACGGCAAGCTACTTAAACGGACCTTCTTTTCGTTAAAGTATTGTGCATCGTTATAATTAAGATAAATCATTACACGGTCATAGTATTCAAACTCTATCTCTTTCTTCCAAAAAATGAATTTAGTTACCTTTTCTCTGGTTTTATGATGTCCTCTGACATATAAGGCATATTCCTTAAAATCGTTAAAGTCAATTGCAAGTTTCAAGCCGATCAGATCTGAATTTTTTAAAGCTTCATTTAAGGTATCCTTGTCAACACTACTAAAATTCCCCCGTTCAAGAACTTTAAGAAGAGTTTCTTTAAAGGTTGAGAAATCACTTTTACCAATAAATCCTGCCCGTTCTTTTGAAGTCAGATCAGGGTCGAATAAAGCGTAATTTTGTTTCAGTTTACGAATAAGGTTAAATGCTTCGTTGTGAAAAAAATGTTCCAGTATTTCGAACAGCTTTTTGAAATCCCCGGCTTCCTTTTTATCTGAAGTGTATTCTGCTATTTGTTGTTCCAACAAGAATTCCTTGTCAAATGGAATATACTGTTCCCGCTTCATTTTGAATTCTGTTTTAGCAGTTTTCAAGTATTAAGTTTATAACATCATAACTTACTGCATCAAACATAGCCTCTACATTTTTTGTGTACTCTGAACGATGACTCATAATAGCATCTTTTACAATAAAGGCTTTGTAATCATTATTTTGTGCACCGGTTTTGGTTGCCAGAACACATCCAACAGCACTTAAACCACAAAGAAATAGTGTATTAATACCATTTTCTTTGAGAACCTTGTTAAGATTAGTCTTATTAAAACTATCAGAATAAGTCTTAATTACCTGAGTGTCTTCCGGTTTGGTTAATATTGATGCAGAATATTCAAATTCTTCTGTATTTGGTCTTGGTCCATTTTCTTCGTTATGATGATAAATCCGAATGATTGGAAAGTCATGTTTGCGGAAAAGTTTGATTAAGAGATTTATAAAGAATATGGCGAGTTCTTTATCTGTTTGGGGAATCGTTCCCAGATACTTGTTCTGAACATCAATTACCAGCAAGGCTGGTTTGATATTTTTTTCAGTACGTTTTGGATTATCAGTCATGGTGAGATTGTGTCTTTATATACGAAAATATGAAATAATTTGATATAAAATAATTCTACCATAAGTTGTAAGGTACAGTCTCAACACGATTGCCAGTCCTGGCACATGGGTGAGAGCTTTTGTGACAGAATGAGATTGTACTTATGGCGAGAAAAAAAATTAACCGGCAGATCGCCTTCATGTAATATATCAATCTGAGACAGTCAACTAATATGTCACCGAAAAAGGAAACAGAATCTAAGAAACATATTAAAGGTCAGTATTTTAAAAACTTAGGCTTTGTTAAAATGAGTAGGAGGCATCATAACTCATTATATAATCGGAAAGATTTTCTATCTCATTATTAAAATGTTCATCCGTGGTCCTGAGCAAATTCAAATCCGAATTCCATTCTTCAGGTTTTTTTAAGATTATCGGATAGATCTGAGGAAAACTAAAACTGATGGTCTTATCTGGTATCCATGTATCACCTGAATAGTGACCTTCGTAGAATGACTGATACCCAATACTTATAATTTCCATAAGTATTTTTCCGTTTTTTATTGAAATCACCGATGTATAGTTGCAGCTATTAATGTTATTAATATTAAAGCTGTTTCTGAAAATTATTTTCCCGTCTTCCAGGTTAGAGTATATATAGGAAGGAATTAATCCATAATTAATTGACAGCCATTCAAGGGTTCGGTTGAAGAGTTTTTCTTTATTAAGGTCAGTGAAATTTTTGAGAAGTGAATAATGAACCTGTCCATTCTGATCAACTGGTAATTCAGGATAATTTTTTATTTGCCTCATTGTCTGAACCCATTTCTTGCCAATTTTTGAGTAATCCTCTTGCCCTATTTCATTGGACAACGCTTTCTTATACAGGATATCTTTTTCAATCGAATCAGTTTGCCCGTAGAGATTTAATCCAAAAATCAGGATTAAAAGAATGAATGAATTTTTCATAGATTGTTTTTTTATAATAACCACTTAATTGTAAAGATTGAAAGTCAAAGAATATAATGGAAAAGATTAAGTGCGTTTTAACAAGGAAATTCTCCTGGTTTAAAAGCAATAATTAGGCCAATTTTAAGCCGAAGATCTCCACTAATTTATTTTTATTTCAGTTTAGGTCATTTTTTTTAATGTTTTGATTATATCTGTAATACTTAAAACATGTCATTCTCCATATGATTAATCTGATGCCATAATGGTCAGCTTGTTTAAGTCGTGGAAAGCAAATGAAAGGCCTTTACATTTACCAATGAATTTAAGATCTTTTTGGCCTGCTAAAATATGGATTAGTCTCTGAAGTATATGCTGCCACCGCTATAAGCTCTTAATCATTTCAAATTGTTTCCCTATCAGCAGAATATTTTTTGACTCCAGAAAAGAAGTCATCGCTTTGCAAGTGATTTCTGAATTTATTACTTTAACTGATGAATGCCGGTTGCACTTTATTACTTCAATCAGTAAAGCAGTACCGACTCCTGTTCTTCTGTAAGCTTTATCAACTGCGATTTGTGTTAAATCACCTGAATCTGGTTCGAAAATACAATATCCTATCAGTTTTTGATTCTGATATGCTCCAAAGATTATAAAATCAGACTTACATCGCTGGATTGCTTCAAAACTATTTTGCCAGGAAGGGTTGAAATCCCAAAATCGCTTAAAATAATCTATATTATCAATGCTGGTTTCCTTTATAGAAAAAGATTCAGGTAAATCTTTGGCAGTTATCTTTACCTCAGAATGAGACTGCCTGAAATAATTAAATTCTCTGCTTACAATAAAACCAAGCTTTTTATAAACCGAAACAGCACTTTTATTGTGTTGCAGCACCTCCAGTAAATATTGTGATATGCCTGCTGCTTTTAAGTATGGGATAGAATCTGTGAATATCTTTGATGCAATCCCTTTTCCCCTGAATGCCTCTATTGTACCTGTTCCTGTGTCATACGCAGTTTTCTGTCCCTTAAACAAGCCAATTCCATTCAGAGTAAATGAGACTAATTTATCATTTTCAAATGCTCCAAATGAAAGTTCGGGAACAAATCCTCTGCGCTTAAGCATTACACCAAGTTCATCCTTATTTACCTGAACTTCATAATTCCCGAATGCTTCATTAAATGTTTCGTATAAAGTGTCGAAGTCAATTTTATCAAGAGATTCCATTTTCCACATCTTATGCTGTTTTTATTTTAGTATGTAATATTCTGTAAATGCGCTTTGCTAACTTTATTAATCCAATATGGTAAATTAATTTTGAATAATGCATGACAAAACATTGTTGTTAGAATTTACAACAAAAGAGGGGATTTAAGGGAAAAATTTGCATCGGGATCTTTGCTGCTTTTATTCAAGTTTTAATGAATTGGCAGGGTTGTTTTTGGTCGCCTTATAAATATTGTACCCGACAGTTAAGAAAGTTACAATTAATACCGCAATAACAGGAAAAATAAAAAACCATACGCCGATTTTTATCTGTATCGAATAATTATGAAGCCATTTATGGAAATAATGGTAAGCCAATGGTAAGGATATAACAGCTGCGACTAATATTAAATAATAAAAATAATTAAATAAAAGTGAAGCAATATCCGATATGCTGGCGTTCAAAACCTTTCGGATGCCAATTTCTTTTGTCCTCGAAGATACTGTATGTGCTGACAGAGCCCAGAGACCTCCGCATACAATAGCAATAATTATTACCGTAAAAAAGGTAATGAAATTATAAAACTGTATATCTGCAATATATTGCTGATTAAAAAAATCATCCAGAAAGAAATAATCAAAAGGATCTTTTGGAAATGTTTTTTCCCATAATTTCTTTATTTCTGATATTGTATTTTTTACATCAGTAACATTCAATTTAATTGACAGATAATTATTTACATTATTATCCAGTAATATTCCGATGGTCGCCAATCCCTTAGCAAAACGGGGAATGTGAAAATCATCAATTACTCCAATAATCTTTAATGGCCTGTCGCCATCAATAACTTTAACTAACTTATCTATTGCTCCGTCAGGCTTTACAAAATTCAGTGCTCTGGATACTACTTCAGTTATAATGACAACATCCCTGTCAGATCCAATGAAGTTCCGTCCTGCTATAAGTCTCATTCCGTTTACATCTAAAAAAGAAGAGTCGCTGGATAAAATTCCTACCCCTGGCGCGTTTGCATAATCGGTTGAAGGATCTTCCGCAAGTTTCATGGCTTTTAACTGTACGGGGAATTGGCCAACTATATCAGTTGAAAAAGACATCGAACTAATCTTGCTGAATTTAAGCATCTCCATTTTAAAAGAAGATAAAGCAGACGGAGGTGATATCCGGGGTCCGTTAACTATTAAAATCTGATTGGGATTATATGCCATGTCTTCGGACTGCATAAAAGCCAGTTGCTTATTAACAGTAATTATACCGGCAATTAATCCTAAAGCAATTATAAATTGAAAGGCAATCAAACATTTTCTTAATAAAACACCTCTTGATGATGCTGCAAATTTCCCCTGCAATACGGTTAAGGGTTTGTATGAAGATAAAATGAAAGCGGGGTATAATCCCGACATTACAACACTTACAATTGTTAATGTTATTAACAGTAACCATATCCATCCCTCTTTTAGTAGTTCGACCGGTGAAAAACTATATGTTGAAAATATATTTTTTATGAAAACCGGGGATATCAGAAAAACAATTAATGCTATAAAAACTGCGATCACATTAATTAACAGGCTTTCTGCAAGGAATTGGGAAATTAGCTGAGATTTTTGTCCCCCGAATACTTTTCTTACTCCTACTTCTTTAGCCCTTTCAATAGATTTAGAAGTTGAAAGGTTTATGGAATTTATTAAGGAAATCAGCAGGATAAATAAAGCTACAATAAATAAAAACCGCGTTGATTTTATATCT
>WSSedB1CaDRAFT_10000086_pt1 | contig 47141 bp, 59 predicted proteins | sample WetSurSB1Cattail_FD_9460 | JGI IMG/M metagenome (IMG submission 9460)
GTTGCTTATGTAACATCGTTGCCCGCGTTTGCCGAAAGTGACATTTTTGGGACACCCCCTCTCCAGGCCCTAAAACTCGATCCGTGCAGCACGGTCTGTTGAGCAAAAAGTGATACAAACTCGCTTCAGCGAAAATGAAAAATTTATTAAGCTGGATCGGCCCGGAAACGATCAGAACCATGCATGAAGAGTGCTCCGACATGGTTCTGAACACGCAAAACCTTTTGCGGGCCTTTTCATTTTTCTACCGGTACCGTGAAAAAATTTTCATCTGCCCCCGGCACGAAGAAAAATTTTATTGTGTCTATGTGTGTGTGTGTGTGTGTCAAAAGGTTCGGCAGAGGGTCGCACACGGAAAAACAACATGGCATATCACAGACGTGCTCCCATTGACGTATACTGGGAACTGATGGCGGCCGACAAGCCCGACGAGGCTGCCGAGATTCTGCGTGCAAATCCAGACGACGCGGCCTGCATCTTAGAGTTCTATTGTGCCAACGACGCGCATGGATCGCACGTTGAATATGTTCGGAGGGCTGCTGAATTGGGCCATCCAGTGGCCATGGCTGCGCTGGGAGAGCATACAGATGACGTGGAGATGCTACAAAAGGCCATGACATCTGGGTCCCTGTATGCCAGGGTGCTGGCGCATGTTGCCTTGCTTCGAGGTGGTGGCGGCAACGCTGAATTTGCCGAGACACTTGAACAATTCGACAATGTCATCGAGGAGAGGGAGTCGCCCCGTGTTTTCCTCTCGTTGCTGGCATGGCTCGAGTTGCTACCAGAACGCTTCCAGGAGGTCTTCGAAACACGTCAGCTTGAACGCATGTGCTGTCAGCAGGCCTCTGACGCGGGTGTTCCCCGAGGCATCTACTTGCATGCAAGGACGATGCTGAGCGATCCCGGGACACCGACACGCAACCGAGAAATTGTACGTCTGCTGAATCGACCGAGCCTCCGGAACAATCCCGACTCGATTGATTTGCTCGCCATCTGCCACGCCGAGTTTAGCGACGTGTACGACCTGGGTAAGGCAGCCAAGCTCATGCTCAGTTTGCCTGTAAATTGGACAACGGCAAAGCTTCGATTCCTGGCGAGGGTCATTTGCTGCGGGCCATCAATCTCAACTGGACACACAGTACCCGCTGATGATCTGTGTCGGGCCTCGTGTCTGTTTGGACGCGCCCTGGCCCTGGGAACCGTGGGCCTTCCACCTATCCCAGCTAATTTTGCCCAGCTGGGAAAAACAGGCGACAAGTGCATGGATATGCTTCTGATCCGGACACTACCCGAGGATTTGGGAGTGGACTGGAGCGAGAACGAAGGCTACGCGGTGAACTGGCAGTTCCTCAAGGGTGAATGGGCCTTTAGTGCAGACAAAATGGATGGTGCGGCTCGTTGCATTGACAGCATGGCCCGTTTCTACCGTCGCTGGATTGCAGCTGTCCGCGATGCCATTTTTGAGTTTTTGCTCGTCGCTCGGCTCCAGGCTCCTACCTGGCTTCCCACGGACGTGGCCCGTCTGATTGCGGCAATGGTATGGAACGCGCGAGAGAGGGACGCTCCCATCTGGTGTCCCATCACAGACACTGTGTCATACCCGATGAGCACCCACGGGAACTGGGGGAGCGAACCGCGATATCCACTCTCCCCATATCCACTCTCCCGAAATAACATTAAACGATTGCGTCTTGTATGAAAAAAAAATATTTTTTTTTGTCGGCGGGGACAACCTTTCACGTCCAGAGGGGGCGAAGGGGGCGGAGAGGAAATGAGTGAACCCCCGACAAAACGACCCAGCACTCTGGTGGAGAAACCTCCTCCATGTCGTCCATGGCGCACGGGGACCAGCAAACGCTACTGGGACGCCATCGAGGCTGGCGAGTTTGCTCACGCTCGGGCGATTATCGACGAGGGGTGTACACACCAAGACTCTGAGGCCTTGTATGAACGGGCTCGGTTGCTACACGTCGACAACGAACCCACTCAGGCCCGAGCTGCTTACTTTCAGTCCACAATGCTGGGTCACCCAGAGGCGTTTGTGTACCTTGCCCACCTGGGTCAGCTGTCCCATGCAATTGGCGTCGTTTCTGGCTGCGACTCGAAAAAGTGGAGCTCAAAACATCGATTTGCCTGGGCCCAGGACTACCTCGAGAGTGCTGGCAGTGCCATTGCCCTGTGGACCTGGCACGTCTTCTTTCTGAGGAACGCGACCACGATACCCTTCCACCTATTGTTTGATGCTGCACAGCAAGAAAACACGCCACATGTTGCTTTTCTACAAACGATGAACCACCGTGACTACGTGCTGTCTGCTCGTCGCAATCACAGGGAGGCCTGCTACATCCACGCCGGCCAGGGGTATGGCTACCGTGGTGGCCCGGGCCAGTCCATGGAGAGCATCTTGGTCCCACGTAACGAAAGGACAGCTCTTTTGCGAGTTTCCGCGGCTCAAGGCTACAGGCCGGCCATTCTCGATCTTGCCATCCAAGGGTTTGCGGGGCCACCGCCACAGAGATGGCAAAGTGCCAAGATGCTCGTCGACCTTGCTGCTTCGATTCAAGAGGACAGGGACACCATGACTCGCATCGATTTCATCATGGCCAAACGCGTGTGCTTTCCGACCGTTCAGGTGGTCGACTATCCGCGGGCTTTTCTGCATGAGACGGCCTACTACTGCGAATTCCTTCGCAAACACATGGTTGTGCAGACCGATGACAGTCACGAGTGGCGCCACACGTTAGATTGTAGCTTTTGCGGCGTTGGAGGGACGCGTTACGGTCCTGTGGGGTTTAGAAACCTGGGCCTGTCCATGCTCACCCATGCGAAACGTCGTGCTAGTGCGTATGCCGCGTCCTTGGCTCTCCTCTGCACACTGCGAAGGCGAAACCGATGGAACATGCCCCGTGACATATCCATCATACTGGCTCAGCAGGTGTGGGCCTCGCGCCTCGACGCGCCCCACGCTTGGACCCCCGAGGATATGGAACAGCCGCCCTGGAAGATGACCGAAAACGACGAGAGAAGTGCCATTAGTTCATACCGCATGCTGATGCCCAACCGCGCTTACGCGCGTGGTCCTCCCGTACTGGATCCCGAGCCCGAGCCTGACCCCGACAAGGACTGGGAGACTGTGCTGCCTTACTTTGACAACGATGAATGATTGGCAAGGAGCGAAAAAATTTATTTTCCTTTTTCGTCTGGTGTTTCGGTGGACAAAAGCAACTAAGCGTGAAAGGAGGGGCGCGTCGCGATCCAAAGCACGCAAAACAAAAACATGAACCGAGACGTCAAAGATCAAGAGGCTGATGGACTTGTGCTAACGGAACTGGGAAGCGATGAGCACGTCCAGCAGGCGGCCGAGGCCCTACGCCACAGCAAGACTATTTCTTCGCTTTGTCTCAAGGATGTCCGTCTCGGAGGTACCCGTTTCGGTCAGATTGCTACTGCCCTCAAGCACAACACGGCACTGCGACGCCTGAAGCTGGTGCATTGTCACTTGGGGGCCGTGGGTGAGTCGTCGTCCTGTGTAATCGGTGTTTAGTTGAACAGAGAGACATGGGCGGGGGAAAAAAAGGCATGCGGCACCTCGTGGACCTGCTGGCCAACTCGCCCAACATCACGGAGCTCGTTCTGTGCGAGCACTTGAACGTGGACGGCGCTACGCCTCTCACACAGCTGCTCGAGGACGCGGACAACTGCTACCTGCGCGTGTTGCACCTCGACAATTGGACCCATGACGTCACGAGTGCCATGGTCGGCGCACGTATCTGCGAAGCCCTGGCTGGAAATCGGACAGTGACCAAGCTGGTCATGGGCCGTCACTGGCTACCACCGCCCGCCAATCCAATGTACAGTCCAGGACGATGCATCTCCCAGCTTTTGGGCGTGAATTCCACCATTACCGACCTATCGCTTGTGCGCGAGAATGTGGGAGACGTATGCATGACAATGATCGGACCTGTGCTGGCCACTAGCAATCGTTCGATTCATTCGCTGGACCTCTCTGAAAATCAGCTCCATGAAGTGGGTGGTAGCGAGATTGCCCACGTGTTGACACACAACACAACGCTCACGTCGCTGGATTTGTCGAGCTGCGACATTGGTCAGGGTGGATTGGGGTGCATTGCGACGGCACTCCGATATCACAACAAGACGCTCATCCATTTGAAACTCAACAACAATCACATGACCAAGGAGGCGGGTACAGTTCTGAGACGGGCCCTGGATGACAATACGACTCTGCACACAATGGACGGGGTCCATTACGCACCTCCGCTACTGCTTCGCAACTCGGAGATTCGGACGTTTCGCGCTTTCGCCTGCCGCAAAACTGTTATTGCTCTGCTGAGTCTGAAACGTCATCGCCGGCCACCCCACATGCCCCTCATGACGGGGGACGTGCTTCGCTACATTGGCAAGCTCATCATGGCGCAAGCCCTCGATCCGCGGTGGGGCAGACCGCCCGTCAAACAACGTAAGAAACGCGCCAAGAAGGGTGCTGCTGCGGCCCACAACGGTGACGGCGGCGAGGAATTTGACATGCTGGTTGATCGAGAATGAAACGCACCACTTGTACAGCAAAGCAAAGCGAAAATGATGAAGCACATTTCCGACGACCTTATTATGCGCTGGATCAGAGAGGTCTGCGATGCCCTCCGTGCGAGGAGACCATGGAACGACAAGCACGAAAGGGAAGCCCAGGCCCTGGCTGTGCATTCATTCGGGACAATGGAACTACTTGATATGGTTGAACGCGAGCGCCAGATCCTGAAAGTGACATGGTCCGACGTGTTCTTAATGCTAGAGGGTCGCCACCCCGACGAGTTCCGCTCGGCTTTCGTTGCTGCTCGACGAAATCGAGATGATGAACTTAAGATGCGTCAAAGTCATGCGGACCTTGACGTCAGCGAGTAAACATGACTCTCTGAGAAGTGTGTGTGTGTGTACGAAATGCAGAGGCCAAGAGCGGTGTTCAGCATCAACGAGCGTCTCCGTCGAGTCCTAGAGGCGGCCCTGGACAGCGGGAAGGAAGAACGCCTTGAACAGCTGCGTCAATGTCGGGAGACACTGAGCCACTCCGACTTCCGGCGCCTCTTCGAGACAGACACCACTTGGGGCGACTTTGGAGAACGCCGCCAACACTACGATGCACAGCTCCACGTCATGGCCACAACTCTCTTTGTCCCGCTGGAGAAGCAGACTGCCCACGACGATGATGACATTACCCTGCTCGGCACTCCCATCTACCGCGTTCTGCTTGCACTCACGGCCATAATCCTCAAAGAGAATGGCTTCGAGGGTTACGGAGCACGGGATCTGGTTCTCCCGCATCGTCCTTGCATGGGCACGGAGCTCAACCTGCGTTATGGATCGCTGCTGGACGTGACGTGCAGCGTGTGGTTGGAGATTTGCCACGCCTATGTTCGTGAGGAGTCTCCCACCAGGGTAGAGGAGCTGTACTGCTTCAACGTCGACCGAACACGGGCCAATTACATCTGGGTTGACTACTCAACCGAGAGCGGCGCTGCCTCGGTCCGGTACACAAGCCTTGCTTCGCTGAGCAACCCTCTCTGCCTGGTTCTTAGCCCCATGGAGGAGCCCCTGGAGGACGATGCCGACTCAAAGCCCGACTTCTCAGTTTGTCTGCAGGCATGTGCGGCCCACCCCTGGACCTACTTGGTGGCCGTCTCTCCCGCTATCAGTGCCTATGTGCTGCTGACACGGGACAGTGGTACTTACGTCAGTTTCCATCGCGTGGTGGAGGGACGGTTCATACGCTATCCACTGTGGTTCCATCTGTTGGATACAACAACACCACCAATCTCCTCATCCCCGCTTTTGGTGTCTCCAAGACGTGGTCCTTCCTGTGCAGTGTGTGGCAAACAGGGGCCTGGACTCATCGAAGATCCCATGGACATTGAGCATGGACTGCTCTACTGTAATCGTGTGTGCATTGGCCAGATGGATCACATTCGACAACTCAAGGCCAAGGCAGAAGCTGATGCGCGGACCATGGCAGCCCGTCAGCAAGGAGTGCCACCAGGGATGAAGCTGAGCCCCAGGCCTCTGCTCTCAAAGTCAAAATAAACAAAGTCTTTTATCACGCTAGATAGCCATTGGGCACCCAAGGCTTGGCCAGGTCACTGGGCCCATACGTCCAATTGTGAATGCAGGGCAGAGGTCTCCAGGCCACTTGGTCTCCGCCCGGGAGGTCCGACATGCTTGACACCTGGTTCGACTTGGTGGACGCGAGTTCCAACAGGGCGGGGTAAGTGCAGGCCACTCGAAAGCTCATGTGGAAATCAAAGCGGCACTTGTCCGTAACCCAGCCATCGCGCTCGGCAGCCTGTTTCAGCAGGCGGGCAAAGGTCTTGATGCGGCCCTGGTTCACCCTTGTTTGGTGAAGCGTTGATGGCACACACATTCTGAAAGGAGGATCAAACTTCGATTGCGGCGCCGCTGCCATTGGTGCGTTTCCACTTGTGTTCCAGGCTGTGGGCCGCCGACTTGGTCATGGGTCCCACTTGGGCAAAGATGGTCACCACGTCGGAGCCGTGCTTGGCCACCCAGCGACGAGTGGTCCGCGCTCCTCGAGTAGGGTGTGTCTGATGGATCGACAGGCGGGCGTTGAGATCATTGGTGCAGCCCGTGTAGATTTCCCCCGTCTTGCTGTTGCGCAGCACGTAGACGGACCAGCCATCCTCGTCAGCGCGAGAGGAGGACAGCTTTCTCCTCTCTTTCCTGTCTCCGTTGCTGCTGCTGCTGTCGTCTTGGTAGTCTCTCTTGCTCTTTGACATATTCCCGCGTCAACGATTGAACAGTCGGCCGCTGAGAGGGGAGAATGTCTGCCAATGCCGGAGATCGCCATCGCATGAAACGCACCCCAGCGTTTCGTCGTCCCCAGCTGATCCGAGGGAGCGGAAAACTCAAGCCTGGCAAGCTGACTGCCCAGGAGTCTGCGTTTCTGAGGAAGAAGGGTGGTGTGGATGTCCCCCGTGCTTCTGCCAGACGCATTGCCATGCGTGTCATTGCAGACACGGTGCCTGTCATCTCGGCGGAGAATCGCCGCTTTGCCAAACGTCTTGAGGTTTTTTTCTTTCGTTCTCATCTCTGCAAACTGACAAGGAAACAGCTCCGAGGCAAGCACGTGCCGGCCAACCTGACCGTGGCTCCAGCTCATCAGTGGAACTTGGGCGACGAGGCCCTGGATCACATCACGGCACTCATCCAGCTGAGCGCCAAGAACCTGGGCAAGGGCGCCCACGTCGTGGCAGACAACGACAACCGCGTGACCATTTTCCCATCGGATGTTTGGTTGGTCACGACACTGCACCGTGAGTGGAATCTCTGATGATGGAGGGCGCATTAAAGAGTTTTCATTCTTTCTTGGACTTGTCGTCATCCTCGTTGTTGTCCTGCTGCTTCTGCTGGACATCCCCGACGGTAGCGACAGGGATCAAAACCATGAACTCATGGGCTGTTTCAATCAGTGATCTGATGCGCATTGATCCCGTGAAAAGCGTCAAACCAAAGATGCCCACGAGGATGTTGAGGCCCGCACAAAAGCCAAGCACGTGGTCAGTCGACGCTCTGGCCAGTATGATGGCGGCTCCCAGAATGGAAGCTGCGATTACTGCACCGCCCAGCCTGGTCTGATTGTGGATAATGGTGCCCAGCAGATGGAACCGCCAGCTATCAATGGCCTTGCATCGTTCACGCTCCGGGGCGACCTCCTTTGCTCGCTGCTGTTGTTCCATGTTCCCCGGTTAGTATGACCCTGCGCGACAGTCCCCAATTCTGTGTCACTCGTACTGATCTCTGAATCCCATCCATTGGGCAATGCGCAGTTCCAAAAGGTACAAGACCCACGCCCAAAAGCCTGAGACATAGAACACGCTAAACTGCCTGACCAGAGGGGGCAGTGCGTCCCACAGTCCGGAGAAATAGATGCTGGAATTGACAAGAACCGCCGCGCATAACGTTACAAACAGCGCCGGGAAAATGACTGATGCCCTTGGCCAGCCTTGCCATTCACCTGCGTGCGGTACCAATACAAAATCTGCCCGAGCTGGACGGTGTGGACGCCGTAGACCCATACACAAGGAGTTACGCACTGGTTCATTGATAACTTTTTCTCAGCAGCACAAACTCTTTTGTGTTGAAAGAAAAATCATCCGCATGTTCCAGTGCGACCCGCCACCATCACCACCCACTACCACACCACCATCCACGAAGAAAGAATCCTGCAGCTTGGAGGCGAGAGCAACTCAGAAGCCGAGCACTCCATCCGTGACAACGCGCTGCCTGTCCATTCCACCGTCGCGACCAGACTTGCAGCCGTCGTACACGTTGGGGCCCCAAGGCGACTTGTTGCGGATGATGTCGCGGTTGTAGTTGTAGCCCCCGTTGGCCAGAGCGTTGTACTTGCCCTGAGCCCCCTGCCACACGATGCGGTTCTGGCAGCTGTTGGTCATGGCGTACATGGGCTGGTCCACCTGCAGCGTCACGTCGTCCTCCGTGTACCTTTTCCCGCTGATTAGAAATGACGGAGGACGAAAAGGAGGACTTACCAGCGCCAGATGCGGTTGTAGAAGCCCGCCGTGCTGTAGTGGAGGGCAATGTTGGCCGGGTCCTCATCATCCAGCATGCCGCTGTCCATGTACCTGTTGGAGCACAAGGTCAAAATGGTCAGCAAAGAGGAATGGTCCAGGCTGTGGGAAGAATGCAAGGCGCGAGATCCGCGTGATTTTGCAGACATGGAGCGATGCATGGACTACAAACGGAAAGTGCTAGTGCAAACTAGGGGAATGACCACATTGGAAAAGTTTCGCTGGCATTGCCTACAGGGCAGGGTGCCGTTGCGCGAGCGCGACATCAGACATTGCGACGAAGAGACGGAAAAAGCAAGAAGAGAGTTGCAACCGCCACAATAAAAAGCGCAGTCATTCGAGAGACGGACTCACGTGTAGAAGCGACCCGCCACGTCCATGATGGTGGGAATGGCAGTCTCCGTGTAGGGGATCATGCAGTAGAAGATGTCGCACTGCGCGGTTCCCTGCTGGGCGTCGAACTGGGCAGGGTCGGTGTAGGCACGCACTCCCATGCCGCCCAAGCAGCGGTTGGGGAAGATGTCGTACGCCACAAAGACGTTCTCGGGCCTCACCACGATGGACTTTCCGTAGAAGGTGAAGTTTCCGTAGTGAGCCATGGTCACAGCGTCGTCGGCCAGCATGAAGCGGCTGTTTCCAAACGCGGTGAAGGCCGTCTCGCTGCCTGCCTTGCACTTTAAACGATCGGGGACGTCAGCTTGGCGATCAAGAAAAACACAAAGGGGAAAACCTTGATGCCCAACGCCATGTCGTACAGACCAAAGCGGAAGCCAATGATGCCAAAGTTGGGCATGATGTTGCGGTGCAGCCACGACTCCAGGGTCTGACGCCTCCAAGGGGCAGTGAAGTACAGGGCCGCCACCACGCGCTCCAGGCCGCTGGTGACAAACTGCCTCACATCCTCCAGGTTGTTGGCCAGGGCACCAAAGCGCAGGCGGGGATCACCGCGCACGTTGACTCCCTCAGGGGGACCGGCACGACGAGCGCGGAGAGCCGCAATCTGTTCCCTTCCCTCGGCACCTCCCGAGAAGAAGGCCCCGACAGGCGACACATCGTCACCCATGTCGTCGTCATCTCCGCCAAAGAGGCTGTCGAATCCACGACCGCGCTGCTTGCCAGACGCGGCGCTGCCACCCTGCGCGTAGGCGGCCACCATGGCCTGCATGATGGGCGTCTGGTCCAAAAAGGTGGCGCCCTCCTTGGTGTACTCGGCACTGGGAATGGGCCTGAGTCCCGCAGGCAGACGGTTGGCGACCAGCTGAGGGTGGTTGGGGCTCACAGCCAGCATGGTCTGCTGGTTGTTCTTGGAGAGGGCGCTCCTCATCTCGACAGCCCACTGAGCAATGACCTGAGGACCCTTCTGGTTCACATCGGCCACCACTGGGTGGCGCTGGATGAAACTCAGCATCTCATCGACGTTGCCTGGGGTCGGCGTGTTGATCGCTGCGTACAAGCGCTTGTACGTGCCCACGTCCACTCCAGCGCCAACGACCGCCGGGTGCACCTGGCCGCCTGCAAAGGAACCAGCCACGGCACCGCGGATCTGGTCAACAGCTGCCGACAGACGACCTTGGACATTCACGGGCGCTCGCTCCAGTCGCACGGTAGGAGCGAACAGGTTCTCGTACAGGACTTGCGCCGGGGTCGCACCCGCTTCCACGGTCGCGTTGGCAGTGTTGAGGAACATGTTGGTCGTGCCTCCCAGGAGGCCGCTGAAACGCTCGACCACAGTCTCCAAACCCGCGAGCAGAGCCGTCACGATCTTGCCAGTCTCGTCTTCGACATCTTTCAGCGTCTGAAGCGCAGCCCAGGTGGTCCTTCCCGCAATGTCTCCCGCGACGTCTCCCTCTTGCAGAGGCATCATGGACAGACGCTGGACGAGGGCAGCTCCGTTGCTGAGGCTGCGATCGAGAGTGCGCATCTCGTCGGGATCCATGCCCAGGCTGCGGATCATGGTGCGTGCCAGGTTCGCCACCTTGTCGGCAGGGAAGAAGGTGCGATCAATGTCTCCCATGATCTCAATGTTCCTGAAGGTGGTGCGTCCGCTGACGTCGGTCTCGGGACGCAGCCAGAACACCTGTGTCTCTCCCCCGTCAGATGGGTGAAAGATGATAAAGAATAGGGGGTACCTGCTCCAGATCCAGCGCGTCGATGGGATCCACCATGTTGTCCAGCTGGCGAGGGGTGCCGTCGTCGTTGAACACCATGCAGTTGCGCAGTCCCTCCATCATGGTGACGGTGTAGCCCGTGTCCTCGTTCTCGTTGTAGATGCGAGTGTTGTTGAAGCACGTCATGTAGCCCTCGCCCAGGTTGCAGTCATCGTCGCCGGTGCGGGTGAGCTGTTGGGGGTGTCAGTCATGGGGAAAGGACGGCAAAGGGAGGGGAACCTTGAAATACTCGCCCACAGACGAGACGCGGTTCATGAGATCAATGGGACCCGTGTTCTCCACGTGGTAGGAGCGCGTCAAGAAGACGTTGTTCTTCTTGAAGACGGCGTAGGGCTCCACAATGTCATCGGTGCGGGAGCCAGCCTTGTTGGCCTCATGGGGACGACCGCCGCTGACAATCTCGTTCACGCGACGAGGGCCCTCCTCGCCAGCGAGGTAGTAGTGCACCTTCTCCGCGGGCACGAGGCGGAGGAAACTCGCAACCTACCCATCTAGTCAGACTCGTTGAGAACAAACAGGAAAAAGACAGGGAAACCTTCGGGGGCAGCACCCAGGTGTCTGCGCTTGTGCGGTGGACATTCATCCACTCGACAATCTGGGCGTCCAGCTTCTCCAGACCAAACTCTGCCTTGATGGCAATGGCCCACATGAAGTTCTCGCGGCGGAGCATGTCCTGGAGCGTCTCGCGCTTGAAGTAGCCATGCTTGGCTTGCCACTCCTATCCATCATCCATCCATGGAGACGTAAGAGGTTGCCATGAAGAAGCAAAGAGCGAGGAACCTTGTTGTAGTCGTGGCACGTCAAGTAGGCGTAGATGACGCCAAAGTTCAGCGTCTCCTTTTGAAACAAAAAGTGAGAAGAGAGAGGTGGGAGTGCTCAACGATGGAATCGAACCACCCCCTCCACCCTTGGTTTGTTGCGACATGCTTCCCAATACACCAGATGAGCCACCACCCTCTCAAACTCACCCTGACAGCGTTGGAGATCTGGGCCAGCGACAAGAAGTAGTGGGCGCGGCCCTCGGGGGTGTCCATGAAGCCGTGCTCGAGACGGACAGCCAGACCGCGACGCACGACAGTGTCGCTGTGGGTCTCGCGCTTGCTGGAAACGAGGCGCGACACACCGAGCTCGGGCACAAGCCCGGTGAAGGTCTCGTTGAAGGTCCACACATCCCAGGAGACAGCGATCTTTTGAACAAAGTTAACAGACCGAAGAATAAAGAGGGAGCCGAGCAGGGGGAACCTGATTGGTGAAGCGAATGGGCATGAGCACTTGGGTGTAGTACGACTCGTCGTCGTAAATCATCTTGGTGATGGTCTTGCCCAGGTACTCGTTCTGCCCAGCGTACGCCTCGGGCAGCATGTAGCTGTCGCGGTCGTACTTGTCGTAGGACGTGGTCTTCCAGGGCTGGGAAGGCGCCCCGAAGAAGGCCGCCCACGGGTTCGAGGCATCCGTGTAGCGGTTGTTGCCAAAGGGATCAAAGGTCTGGGTGAGATCCGAGCCCTGGGCACCAGCGTTGACGCGACGCAGCGTCCCATTGGTGGGCGCGAACCTTTTTCGCGTTTCAGAAAGGAGAGAGCAAAGGAAATTTTTGTTACATCGGATTGTGCTGACGCTGGTTGGCCATGTCACCCAAAGGGTTGCTGGGGTTCCAGACACGCTCAATGCTCTGATGCATGCGTGGACCCGCCTGGCCTGGGCCAATCGGGTTGTAGTAGGAGGACGACATGTCGCCAGAGAGCTTTCCTTGCAAATCCCCCAAAAGTTGAAAAGCGCGTTGACAATCTTGTTGTAATGCATAACGCTTTCAAATCCCTCCTCCTCTCCTCCTCCTCCTCCTCCTCTCTTGCTCTCATTTTCATTTGACAGCATCACTCGTCCGGAGGCAGGGCAAAATCAAAGGCCGGTCTCGCGATGCGGACTGGCGGCGGCGGTGGCGTCGGACGAACGGGTTCCTGTTTGACGGCCAGAAATTCCCGTAGGGCATCGTCCATTGGCTGCTCCTCCAATTTGAAGTCAACAAAAGGGGCATCCGCGCTGGGTTCATCGAAAATCTCAATGGGCACTGCATCAAACATGCGGGCCGGATCGACTGCAACGGCGGCGGGCTCCCGTTTCACAGGGAGCTCTTGCTGCCAACGTGAGGGAGCGAGCGCCTTCTTCTTCTTCCGCGGTTGCTTGGCAGAGCCAGCCACCTTTTGCACCTTCATGGACCTGCCTCGCTTGCCTTTCTTGTCCTCTGGCCGACGCGGTCCCGGCGTCTTGCGCTTCTTGCGAGAATCCTGCTCATGCGGCATAATGGGTGTCCGGCGATGCTGAGCCTGGACGGGCACGTTGATGACCAACCGATTGACATCGCTGAGCAGATTGCGCGTGGTAAGATGCTGACCCTCCTCCAGAGCATCGACTTTTCCCTATGTTGACCCAGTTACAAGGACTTGTGAAATTGGGAGTTCTCACCTGGAGTTCCTTAAACTTGTCCGAGTAGGCTTTGAGCAGCTTGAGGATGTTCTGACAAGTCTTGAGGGCACTCAAGTTTGCATTGCCGGCCAGCAGCTTTTCCAGCAGCTCGTTGCATCGCGCAATCTTGTCTTGCTCGACTTTGATCTCCTGTTGCAGCTTGATTGACGCGAGAGAGCGTAGCTGTTCCTCTGGGGTTCCTGTCTCCTTCTCTTTGAGGAGTTTCTTGCCATCTGCAGTGAACATTTTTCTTTGTGTCCTCCTCTCTCGTTTCGGCAATCGAGGTAGAAGAGTTTGAATCTTTGCACACGCAACGTTCAAAGAGGGAATGGCCCATGTCCGTGTCAATGTGGACGAGGATCCCTGCGCGGCCGATGAGGATGGGGACATTGACCGTCTGATCAGGGAAGCCGACGATGACATCCTGGGTCGAGGGGTGCGACAGTTGCATCCCAATTTGCACTCGGCGATGGTCTCGAGGATGCAAATGGGCCAACGCATGCTTGGCGGGGAGGAGGAGGATGATGACGATGACGACGAGCAACGGGTTGGTTTGATCCGCATGCCCAGGCCAGCGAAAAAGGTGGCACCCGCCCTTCCGTCCAAAGCTCTGAAAAGGGCGCCTCCTATGACACCGATTGGGACACCCGCAATGGCGACGGTGGCGGTGTCCAAGGAAACGAGACAGAAGAAGAAGCCCAAGACAGAGGAGCCACAGCCCGTTGTTGTCAAGGCTGTGCCACCGCCGTCCAAGTCAAAGGCCAAGGAACCGAAACCACAACCCCTTGCAGCGGCCGTCAAGAGGGTCGCAGTGGTGGACGAAGAGAAGAAGGAGGCTGTTCAAGAGGCTGGCAAGAAGAAACGCAAGGTCCCGACCCGGGCAGCGAAAAAGACAGAACCGTCCAAGGAGAAGGAAGAGACGACTCTAGCTGTTACGACGACCATGGGCATGCCGCCGACGCCACCACCGTCTTCGATTCAGGAGGCTGCAGCCGTGCCAGAAATCACCCCGGCTGTCATTGTCCCTGCCGTCGCCGAGAAAAAGCCCATGACACAGGCCCAGAGCATCAAGCTGCGCCTGGGCAAGGCGAGTACGTTCCCATGCGAAGACGACCTGGACAAATGTGCCGAGTGGGTGCTGCTCGCCCTGTACACCACCAAGCTGACCGGGGTGTACGGTGGCTACTACGACCCGGCCAAGGTGGGCAACCATGCCCTGCACACAACGGAAGCCTCCTTCCTCTTCTATCGCCATCTCTATCTGCGTACCCAAGTGGCAGCGGCCTGGCAGAAACTCTGCGATCAGTCGGGGAACGCAGACATGGCGACCATTGCCAGGCTCATGCCCCACTGCAAGATGTACATTGACCCAAAGCCAAAGGTTTTCATTTCATTTCTCCTCTCTGTCGGCAATCTTACGGCACATCAAGGTCTACTGCCAGGACGCTGTATGCGTGTGGAGCGGGGAGCAAACCAACCTGCATCCCGTGGCCCTCGTGCCCATTACCGAGGATAACACCATGGCGCTGAGGAACTGGATCAAGGAACCAGGCACCAGCGCGATTCAGTTTCACATTGGGGCTGCCTTCAAGGAGGTGCTCAAATGCGTACACACGGTGCTCTTCTTGCTGGACTACGTTCCCTTCCAGATTGACGCTGGCAAGAAAAAGGCCGAGATGCACCTCAAAGGAGAGTGGTGTCGCGAAATGGAAATGGAGCTGGAGGAGAGAGTGCTACGATCCAAGTCTGGTCCGCTCTTTGCCATTCGCAAGTCGGTCCGCGACGTTATTGTGGCCAACATGAAAGCGTTTCGAGCCATTGTGGGCCCTGAGATTGCCACTGAGTTCTTGGTTCCGTTCACCGGAAACCAAGGGTGTACGATTGCTCAGGAGGCTACAAAGAAGCTGGCTGAGCGTTCCATGCAACTAAACATTTGAGTGGTGGGGTCTCGTTTAATCAGAAAGCCCGGCCATGGTGTCGATAGGGTCCAGGCTGCGTGGTACTCTGCATGGGATGCTGCGGAGGTCGCACACGGGGAACATTGTAGGCTGTTAGGGCATCAAACTCGAGAGGCGCCTCGTAGCGGAGCTGGGTGAAGCCTGCTCTCTCGGCTGCTGCCACATCAGCCCTCCAGTTCTGCAGATTTTGGCGACGTCGTTCACGAAGCACCTCCTTGTCGGCTGCCTCGTTCAGACGGTCGTCGTCGGCCATGCTCTTGCCAATCGATGCGCCGTCTGCGGCAGGGATAGAAGAGGCCACGTTCCAAACGTCGCGGTCCGTCAGACGCCGAAACATTGTGTTTGCTTTGACTCTCTGAGGACGATTTAGCACCGCATGCCGGAGGAGTTTATGCTTGAGAGTGTTCTCTTTTGCGGGAGGCCCCAAAAGCTCAAACATACGAGGAGATCGAGCACGATGACGTACGTTCTCCGTGAATAGAGAATCTCAGAAGCCCCGCTGAATGTGGTAGAGACTCCAGAAGCGCAGCATGGCAAAGGCCACGTACAAATCGTCTTGAGCACCGCCCATTTTGCCCGTCATGGTGATGCGCCGGTTACCAAAATTGTCCTTGGCATCGGCGATTTCCCAATGGTAGCGCTCCAGCTGGTTCCGCAGCTCCTCCTTGATGGAAGTGCAGTCTCCATTGACCTAACAGTGACGTCAGCAATGACGGAGAACAAAGCGTGAACTTAATGGTTGCCTTTTCATAAGCCTTGCTGCTGGTGAACATGTCGCGGTCAAAGTAGCACTGCCGCAGCATGAGCATGCGGTCCACACAGCGCTGGTAGTCATCCGTGTTGGAGGCAGTCTTGCGAACACCTTCGCGCAGATCGCCAGGGTTCTCTGTGAACACGGAAACATTGGGCATGTTCCTCACGTAGTCGGCAATGTGACTCGACTCGAACCCGAGATTGTTCTCCGGGATGACCACAATGGGAACACGGACGTAGTGTACGTTTTGCCGGATGCGGGCAATCAGCTTGCGCATCACATCGTTCTGCTGCGCTGGTGTTCGCACCGACTCGGCCTCTAGAGCAATAATCTAAAAGGACGCAGGCAGAGACAAACGTTAGCAAATGACGGAGAAATGGGCGGTCCCGTTCCCCAAGAAGCGGGTAGAACAACCCCAACATCAAGCAACCGAACAAGAACAACACGGGGAAAGCAAGAAGGTCAAGGCCGAAGACTCCGCGGCGTCGGCGGATCTTCCACAGTTCCCCGATCCAGACGCACTCGACGATAGGCTGTCGGGTGATTACGGCCATGACGTGCCGCGCCTCGAAGCGTATTTGAAGGATATCGGTCAGTTGGATCCGACGCTGGGTGTGCATGAGCACTTGCAGAGCCGCGATCCCATGCTCATCGTGTTGGAATGCCCGGCGAAGCGGGTGATCCGAGGGGATGGAGCAGAGTCCACGTTCATGGACGAGATGATCCGATCAGCGGACAAGGCAATTCGTAGATCCTGTGGGTCTCGGTACGCCGACTTTGCCATGATCCAGGACACGGTGCAGAACACGCTGCGCTCCAATAACTTGCAGGCCAAGCAGATCCTTTTCCTCGGCATGATGGCCTTTGACAGGGGGTTGCACGAACAGTTCCTGGCCAGCTACCCAGCCCAGACTGGCGTGATAAAGGAGTCTGCACGCTTCGAACCCTACATGAAGCGTCTCAAGACTTGGCTCGACGGCATGCTCAACACCATGTACGTCAGCGTACCTGCACCCACGCGCTACAATGTGGAGGGACTGGCTCGCCACTTTTTGACCAAGTGCGTGACCCGGTACCCAGGCTGACACACGCACATACACACACAGACGAGGGGGGGGAAATGAAGAGAACTTACAACTGTGTCGTTGCCCTCGGTGTATCCAGCCACCACACCCATCTTGCTCATGCCCCCGCCATTAGGATCAACGGCAATGTAAATGTGCTTGGGCATGTGCTGGGTCGTCCGGATTGGCTGCAAGAAGAGAGCCTCAATATCCGTCTTCTGAAAGCATGACGTGAAGTCGCTGGCAATGATGCCTCCCAGCTCACGCAGACCACGGGCCTCATCGCCCTCAAAGAGCGTCTTGAGTCGGAGTCAGTTGGGAGTCATTGTGGTAATCAAGACGAGGGGAAAACCTTGAGTCTCTTGAGCTTGTACGAACTCTTCCAATGGGCACCGTCTGGCACGTGGTCGCATTTGATCATCTGCTCGTAAGGGAGGCGCTGGCATTCTTCGCAGACACGACCGGCCCGGACCGTCTTGAAGAAGGGCTTCCCATGCTCGTCCTTTTGCTCCACGAGCTTCGAGTAGTAGTTGAACTCATCGTGCGGGGTACTGATGGCCCGGGCATTACAAGACTGAGGAGGCGATGGGGTAACAGGACTTGCCTGATGGCCAAGAGGGATGTGCCCGTGAGCTCCAGCATGGGCACAATGGTTTCCTTGAACAGATCCACGGGGATGTAGGCGGCCTCATCGATGACGATAATGTCTCCGCCGGTACCGCGGGTCGTCTAGGTGGGGGAAAACATTGCACACGCACACGCACACACACACAAGGTTAGCGTGAAGAGTCACATCTTTCAAAATCAAAATGGGGGATGCACGGTCCGGGGATTATCCGAGAACTGAACGACATCTCCAAATAGAGGAGTGTATTGTCTACGGAAAACCATTCGTCGCTTTATTTCGACTTGGCGGCGGCAGTCGACGTCACTGGAACTGCAGCCACGCTGGTTCCAGACGTTCGGGCCGTCTTGGGTGCAGACTTGCGTCGTTCAGTCTTAACAGCAGTCGTTGGGGCGGCGGCCTGAGTGGGCGTAGCCAGGGCTCCGGTTCCGGCTCCGGCTACGGGGGTAGCGATGGACTCTGCCACGGGAGCGAGGGGAGGGGTCTTGGCGCGCTTCGGCTTTTCGCCGCCAGCTCCTTCGTCGTCGCTGGCCATGCGGACAGGAGAGCCCATGGCCGGAGGACTGGGAGGAGTTCTCTCGCGCTTTCCCTCTGGGTTCTTCTCGGGAACGACAGCAGAAACAGGCGTGGCCACAGCGCCACGTGCACGACCGTCGACGGATATCGATATCTGTCCGTTCTTGGACGCGTCAGACAGTCGCTTCATGGTGTGTGCGTACGTGATCTCCGCTTCAATGGCATCGGAGACCGCAACACCGCCCTTTGCATCCACGATGGAAGCGGCCGTCTCGAGGTTCTTGTACATGTCGGAGAGTCGCTTGAAATTCGGTTTGGATTGCCACTCGGGCTTCTTGGTCTCGTCCTTTGTCTCCGAAACGGGCGCCTCCATCACCACGACATCGACTGCGGCAATGGTCGCTTGAATGGCAGCCACAGAAGGGGTTCTCTCGGCGGGGTCGAGGGTCAGCGCCTCCACCGACTTTGTCACCTCGTTTGATCCCGAGTCTTTCCCCGACGACGAAATACCCTCCGCCGCCGCCGCCGCCAGCGTCTGGGGATCCTTGAGCACGTACAGGCTCGCGTACGAGGGATGCGTCTTGTAGTGAGCGAGAATGTAGTCGGATATCTCCATGTGGTTGTGGCATCGCATGACCAGGGCTCCAGTCCCGTCGAGGCCACCAGTGGTGCCACCGTTGTTGCCGTCCAGCTTTGGCAACTGAGGGAGACCATGGGCGGGACCTTGACTGATGACAGGCAGCGTCGTCAGAGGTCGTGACATGGAAACCGGCTGTTCTCGAGGATCGATCAACACCATCTCATGTCCGCTGGCCAGCAGTACCAAATGACGGTTGTCCGGCAGATTGACGACCAGGGCACTGGGCTGTGCGTAGGCAGCAATGGACAGCCCGACAAAGGCTCTGGCAAACCCACCGCTGGCATCGTACTGGGCGGTGGGGACAAGTCTTTTTTCCTCAGCCAGCGGTCCAGCTGCAATGGCCTTTGAGACAAACTGCCGCAACTTGAGGGGCGACTCCAACCCTGCAAAGCCGGCCTCGGCCACGATGGAGTGGCAGATGCCTTCCAACGATGTGCCGCTGTATGAACTCACGCGGTGATCAACGACGTCCTCATCTTCGTGGGTGTCCATGGGCATTCCAACGTGGATTGCAAAGGCATCCAGCCCCTTCTCGCCTCCAAACGTCTCGTCCAGCTTGCGATCACTGAGCTTGGTCAGGGTGGGAAACTCGGTGTCGTCGAGCCGTGGGAAACGCGGCAGATTGTTGTCGTAGTCACCGCCGCCGCCGCCTCCACGAGCATGACCCGACTCGCCGTCGCTCACGTACACCACCTCATCCACGTGGTCTCCAAAGCGGAATGAGTCCAGATCCATTGGGGCAGGCACGGAGTCCTCAAAAGCCATGGAATGGTCTTCATAATCCATGATTGACCTCCCACAAGACTTTGAGGTTGATTGGATGGAACTCCCCCTCTCTGTGCATGTGTTGGGAGATTATCGGCTAAAGTCCCCAAGAAACACAAACGTTTCATTCACAATGCGTCGCTGATTATTGCGCGATTCTCATGTCGTCGTCAACGTCCACTGCCTCCTTGCTTTCTACGTAGACGTAGGGTGGTGGGTTTCCATTGATGCGCACTTGGAACACGGGCTTGTCCTCAATGTAACGACGGGTCTCCTCTGCAAAGGAGCGGGGATGGCGAGCCCCGTCCGTGGCATGCAGCAGCACCGCCACAAAGTTGGCCAGCACAGCCAGCTGAAAGACCTCGTCGTCAATCATTTGCATGGCCGTGGCCCCATTGATGCCACTTTGCAGTTCCATGAGCGTCTTGGGGCGTCCATCGTCGACCGATGTTTCGCTGCCCAATGTTCGGCCATCGTCAAACACGTCGTTCACCGTGTCCAGCGATAGGCCAGCCCCATCGAGCCCCCTGTAGTCTGGGGCGTCGTCGTCATCTCGATCGTCGGCCATGCGCCCGATGGTCACCAGGTCACGGAGGCAAAACACAGACAGACAGGAAAAATTTTTTCCCCCCTCTCGGTCAAATCCTTAGATTTAATCAGATGCACAGGGTCGGAAGTGGCGCCCAAAATTCGCGGCATCGGGGGCAAAAGAATGTTGTCGAGCTCACGGACGGTGGATGCCTTCTTCGGCAAGTGTCAAGCCTATTGCATGGCCCGTGATGGCGGTGCCCTCGCGAACCTTGTGGACAGTCTACCCATTGAGGAGTCCGATCTTTCCCATCGCCAGCGATATCTGCTGGATGAATGTCGGGCACATGCCTATCGTCACACCCAGGACTGGAAACGCTCGTTACTGTACTACCGGAAGGTGTTATTGTCTGGCAATTTGACGGTCGCTACTCGGGTGTACCTGCTGGCAGACGCGGCTTTTGTCTACAATGCACTCGTGGCCTACGACACATCGCTGGCCCTGTACAAAAAGGCGTTGGAACTCTGCCGTGAACACTTGAAAAACGAGAGTCTGATCGCGACGCTCACGAGTTCTTGTCGTGTTGTCGAATGGAACACCATGGTCTTTCCATGTGCCGGCACCCCGGGCATCAACCAGCAAAGGATATGCAACGAGTGCGGCGAGGTCGGTCCCGAGCCATCCCTTTTGATTTGCAGCTGCCAGCGTGTGTGGTACTGCAATGCACGATGCATGTCGTTGAATGAGGTCTCGCACCACCGGTCCCGGTTCCATTTTCGCATCAATCTCGACCTGATCCCAAAAGACGTGATTCGCAAACACATCCTGCCTTGGTGTCTTATCCCGTGTGAAGAAGACCGCAAGGCTGCTGCCCTGTCAAAGGCTGGCCTGAACGCTGCCATGGTGGCCGTCCGGAAGCGTTTCTTGGCCCTGCGCACGCTGAACAAGAACTGGATGGCCCACGTGGACGCCTGCAAACTCTTCTGGACAAGTGTGATGCCGTGTGATTGGACACCATACTACAAACAGGACACGGAAGCCCTTGATGCGATGCCGCATGCTGAGATGCGCGAGCACATCTTCAGGTGGACGGGGTACTTTCGGAATCACGTCATCGACACAAAGATGAAGGAGCACGAAAAGGGCATCACAAAGGTGAACGGTTCGATCGAACGACTCAAACGGCAGCTGGAAGAGAAGGAGGCTGAAAAGGCCGACCTGGAGAGCGAAGTGCTACTTCTCGTAGAGCATCGCAAAAAACCAAGACCGCGTTCTTGCGTGGAGGTGGCATCAGATGCTGATGATGCAGATTAAAGGACGCAAAGAAGAAAGAGTGCATTGAAGTGGACACATACATTTCATTCAAGTTAGCTCTCTGTTGTTCGACAGCCTTGAACGGACGGACGGACGGGATCAATGCCCTTCCACAATGATGGATTCCGGGGCACTACGGTGCTGCCCGTGACGTGGACAGTGGTTCGCAACGAGCACGGGGACCGCCATATCGAGGGCATTGCATACAACGCAGCCATCAAAGGAGAGAGACGGCGCATCACCTGCTCGGATGAGGTCTGGAACGACTCCGACGAGGATGTCTTCTACAGCGACGAGGCTGTGCGATGGACCGTGGGACAGCTGAACAAGATGAAACTCTATGGAACCCCTATCCGGTTCATGCACAAGGACAGGCTTCCCTCTGTGGGCAAGATCATGAGCAACTTTGTCGACAGTCAGGGGAACTTACACATTGTGGCGACCATCAAGGGAGACACCAAGTATGGGCGCAAGGCCATTGAGTTTGTGGACAGTGGGGAGTGCCATGAACTCTCCGTGGGCTATGGTCTGCACCGCGACAAACACAGCAAAGAAGTCACGCATGGCAACATTGATGAGGTCAGTATCGTGCCCGAGGCACACTTTCGAGGATGCCAAGTCAACGTCAAGGCGGGACGCTCTGGTCAATCAACAACAGAGTCGCAGAAGCCTCGCCAGGCCCCTTACACCATTTTCCGGGCGGTCCGGGCAGGTACCCTTCCAGTTTCCAAAGATGTGTGTGTGCATTGAAAACGAAAGAGGGAAAGGGAGGAGAGGAAACAAGGAAAAAGCAGAGGGTTCTTAGTTGTAACACTCATCTCTCACACAGGTCTAACTGAACCCAGCGGCTCGGAGCACCCGTCTTCACCCACGGAGAAGGACCGTCGTCTTCCACAAGATCAACACTTTCACGGATTCAGAATGACCGACGCAGCTTCTGCCTCGTCTACTCCTCCTCCAAACACTCTTGCTGGACTGGCTGCACAGATTCCCAAGGACCTGGGCTTTGCTGGGGCCCCACCTGCCCTCGCAGATGCCGTTGAGGCCATGCGAAAGATCATGATGCAACAGAGCGAAGAGATCATGCGTGTGCAGGAGCAGAACAAGCGATTCCTTGAGGCGGAGACCAAGCGCAAGGATCTGGAGAAGGCAGAGGCTGAGCGCTACGCCGAGTCGAGGAAGGGTGTGGCCAAGGATCTGGTGGCGGAGATGGTCAAGATTGCCATGGAGGATGGCATGGCTGAGCCCACTGAGGCCTACAAGGAGATGGCCATGGTGATGCACACGGACAACTCGCCCCTCAGCAAGGAGAACCAGGCGGTGACTGTGGCATGCATGCGAAAGCTGAGCAAGCTGGATCAGGAGCTTGCCGCCACCAAGGCTCGCAACCTGGAGCTGGAGACGGCGGCGAAGACGTTGCATGACATGACCACGGTTGATGAGGCAGAGCGCAGTGAGAGGCGCGATCTCAAGGTTTCCCCTTTTCCACCAAGTCGATTACACTCTATCCTAACACGATGAAAAGGCCGGCCGCCGCAATGCCGGTCTCTCAGGCACGGGCAGCATCATGCAAGCCGACACTGAGGAGGACACTGGAGCATCGCGCGGTCTCAACTCCCGCCCCGGCTGGCTGCGAACCATGGCTTCCAAGAACCCATACGTGGGCTCAAGCGGAGGCTACGCTTCTCGCAACGAGTTCGACACACGCCCTCAGCAGAGGAACGTCAACGCTGGACGCGCCGCTCCAGCTCAAGCTCCCCCGGCTCAGCCCCCTGCCAGGACGGCAGCGCCGCCCGTGGTCCCCCAGGCTGTACCTGCCCCGACCCAGCAGCGTGCTGTGAACGCTGGACGCACTGGAACCATCAATGGCCAGCAGCCTCCTCCCTTCTTTGCCCATCAGCAAGGCCCGACCAACCGCATGGACATTGCCAACCCCGAGTTCTACGCCTTTCTGCAAGAGGCGCGCAACCATGCCGACTTCACCACTGGCACGCTGTACCACATGGCCGGACACGAGATGTCCGCGCCCCAGGAACTCAACTGGGGCGGGCGCTACTGAAGAGGGGCGGAGCGACCGTAACGGTCCTCCCCCTCTTTCGTCCTTTTGTGCCCCGGATGTCCAACCTGCAACCTAGCGTTGTTGCCCGCGTTCCCCCAACTCAAACGAGCATGCAGAAATCCTCTCAGCGGCGGTGACAGAGGAGGGATGGATAGATGGAGTGCAAAAGAATGAATGCCCCCGACAAAACGTTCTTTATTTGCTGCTGGTCAGACTTCAACGAACTTGCCATCGGGATCACCCGCGATCTCGACGCCAAAGTCTTCATCCAGCACCTTGATTGCAGGAGCTAGCAAATACTGCCTGCCAAACAGTATGCATGCGTCGAGAGCGGCACGAAATTCAGGGTGGTCCCGGGCCCACAGCCGACACAAGTAGCGCCAAGGCCAGACTTTTTCGAAGCGCAGCGTGCCATTGTACTTTGCCAGCCACAACTTGCACACAAGATGCAACTCGGGTTCCTTGCTCAGTTCCACCGTTCGGTCAGCTTGCCGCCTAAATACGCTACCCGCGGGAAACTGTACACTTGCCAATCGATGGTTTCGATCAGGATGGAAGAATCCACGCTCGTTGCATTGTTCCTCGTCGCATGGCAAAAAGTGGTACGAAAACTCCGCGCATACTCGGCTGGGAATGTTGGGTAGGGCGCCTGGGTGCGAGACAATGGTCACGGTCATGCCATCCTCACGACGCACGCGCTTGACCTCGGACTCGCTCATTTGTCCTTTCCCTGGACAGTGTTTGTTTATTGTCTGGGTGTCTCTTCGTAGGGAACGCGAATGGCCAGGCAAAGATCGCCCACTTCAAGTTCCGGAATGCAACCCGACACGAGCATTTCCTCGTCGTGCTTTGAAAACGGTACGCGAACACCTGCGCCCCATTCTCTAAGAATGTGCTCCCGTACGTACTCCGTGGCTGGCACCAAGTTGTGAACCTCCACTTTTGACACCCAGCCAGACGGAGAGACTGCCAGTCCCGCGTTAATGGCCCAGTGCGTAATATCGAAAACAAACGCATCGAGCAGATGAGCGCTCCCAAAGGGAAGTCCCTCCTTGATTGGCAGAGCGCCACCCCATCGGATGAGATCGGTGGTTCGAAAAGGATAGCCTACAGGGCGTTCAGCCGGAAAAACGCTGCTGGGAGGCATCTTATCCGTGAGACATACATGGATGCCAACCTTGGAGAAGAAGATCCAGCAAAACTCGTCGAGACGTAGCCAAGACACGCATCGTTCGACTTCATCTTGGATACGCAAGAGGTCGTCCGAGTAGAACCGGTATTGCCCGCGGGCTTGCATAAGAGTGAGAAGCTTGTCCGCCTCTTCCTCTTCTCGTCTCTTCCGTACGGCTTCCAGGTGTTCGGCTTTCCTTTTGATGTCGTCCTCTCTGAGGCGTTTGCGAGTCTCTGCCACCCAAGGCGTTTCGCTTGGTTTCGCACCGTCCATGGTTATTGAGCCCCTCTACTCTTCCTCAATCGCGCATACAAAGAAAATTTTTATTTCTCCACCACGGGCAAAATAACTTTCGCCAGTGCAGACGCCACGATCCATCCTATTGTCACCCATTTGAGGTAGGCCGCCACGACGGTGGTGTTGTTGTTGTACTGGTGAATCAGAGCCCAGGTTCCCCATTGATTAAGCATGAAAAAGACCCCAAATGCAATGAACAAGGTGCGCTTCGTGTCGTAGTAGGCCTGTGCAAAGTTGGTAGTCACGACCATCAGGTAGATCGCCACGGCGATGCGGACGGTCACGTAACTGTTCCGGGGTTGCGAAAAGACAACAATGCAGGTTGTGGCCACCAAGGCATACAGGATGTGCACGATGACCTGTCCCTGAGTCAGCATTTGAAGAGGCCCTTTTACTCCGATGGAGGACCGTTTCACATCCGCTCGAGGGGCGCCCAATGCTGTCCGTTTCTTCGTTTCCATTGCGAGCGAATCACTCCAGTTTGCCCGCAGGATCAAACTTTTTGTACGTCGCACCCGTGAGAATAGCAGGCACGGTGGCGGTGAAGAACTGCCGCGTTGTCATCCGAGGAGCAAAGATGGCTTGAATCAAGGCTGTGCCGGCCATGCGGACCGTGTTTTTCCCGACGTAGAGATTGATCATGATGACAATGCACACCACGTCCAAGATCAGCAACGTGAACATGATCCAAAAGATGAGCTTGTGCGTGGGATTGAACGGCACTTGACTGGAACTCAGCGGCTGCACCACGTGCGGAAACTGAGGCACAGGCAGATTGCAAGGGCCAGTGTTGTCGCAGTCGGAGCTGGGGTCACTGTACGTGTCCCCTGCACAACAGCGTAGTGGATGGTTGGCCATGGAGTTGGGCTGGCCAGGCTTGTTGGCTGTCCCTCTCGAATAAAGCATGGTGGCAAACGCAAAGAAGTGCACCAGCACCAGCACCAGCGTCAAGATGAATATCAGCATACACAGCCACCGCGTTTCGGAAAAGGCCATGATCATCAACACAAAGGCGGGGAGCACGATAATCGACGCGCTCATGACGAGGCCCACTGCCTCGATGCCATTGCGGGCACTGCGAATCCCAATGGGCCCCGAGGCTGGGAACTCATGGGTGTAACGCACGTCCAGCACGAGGAGACCGCACGTCAAGAAGACGCACGCCAAGGCCAGGTACACAACGTTGACGCCGTGAAAAAAGTAGGGGCCCATGTCGGGCGGCTGGGCTGGAGCTTGTGGCCCAGAGTTCATGGGCAGTCCTTGGTCAGAGGACGCCCCAGGTGTCTGAACATTATCTTGGACACCGCCGCCGCTGTTCTGAATGTAGCTCCGCGTCATGGCATTGGCAAAGACTTGCAGGATGAGGAAGCCAAAACAAAGGGCAATGCTGAGCAGGTGCTTCTCAAAGATGGGGTCCGTCTGCAAGCGAATGGTGGGCGTCGTCGGTAGGTCCTGGCAATCGTGGTAATTGTGACAGTGGTGACTGGCCATGACCGCCCCATAAAACTTGCAGCAGTAGTCCACGGGGTTGGCCGGACTAAAGGGCCAGATGGACGACCCATTCGCCCAGACCCACACAAACAGAACATACCACAGGGCCAGGCCTACGCACACTAGCACAGCGACCACAATGGTGATGGCATGGATGTCGTAGCGCACCCGTGATTGCGGATTTCCCAGTATCCAGAGCATGACGTAGATGGGAAACAGCATGAATATCATGAGGGCGTACAGGGTCCAGTCCAGGTTGAAGCGCTGGTCCACCCATGAGTTGGGATCGGGCACGGGCAGGAATGACCAGTCGGTGAACTCGTACTGATGCTTGGTCATGGTCCAGACCCAGCCGTAGTAGTAGAGGAGCCACCCCAGGTTGCCCAGGCAAATGACGCAGACCATGAGGCGGACCCACACGAGACCCTCATTGCTGTTCCCCGTACTGGACATGTTTTAGCACACCATGTCGTTTCCTCTTTGGCTCGTGCTCAAGAGGTTTGGGGCTGTCATCAAACACAATATGCACCCCATCCACATATTCTCAACTTCTCGCCTTTCATTCGGACCTCTTCTCTCCTGTGCGCATCCAAACCAAATATCTCTCGATTAGACACAATGGTGTGGTTTTGCGGCGAAGACGAGGACGTGTCAGCCCTACCTTATGGACCGCACCGGGACGCCGTCGATGCCGAACTGACAACGTGCTTGGAACACGGCAGGATCGGCACTAGCGAACGGTACAGGAATGCCCCGCCAAAGATGGTCCTCAACTGGAGACACGTCTACGAAATCCCGACATGGGAAACGCGATGGGAAAGAGAACGAATGTGGGGAACGCCCCCTGACAACAAGCACGAGTGCTACCTGACCATGACCCAGACTGGAGACGTTGATTCTTATCTGAAGTGCCGCATGGAGGACATTGGCGAGGACTGCAACCATAGGTTTGGCTGGAGTTCGCGTCTGCTGTATGGGTTCTTCGGCTCTCCAACACGACCCATGATGCATCTGGTCGTCATCAACATCGACTACGAACAGCAGTCGATGGCCCGTGCAGCCATGCAAGCGTCCAAGGCCTTGTTCGCTGCGATCAAACGACGCAAATACTTTCGCTATCTCAAACAGCAGCGTACCGGACCAGCCCGCGAGACGCATCCCGTCTACATGATTCACCAGGTGATCATGGAGGGGGCGCGTGCATGGGAATCCAATGACGAGCACGACGAGCAACGAAGGGAATATGAGAAACGACTAAAGACCAAGTGATTGCAAGGAGACGAATGGACACCAAGCATGTCCTCCTAATCTACCCGTTGGCCGAGCTGTTCCATTTCCTTTGGGTCGTCAGCCGTATTGTCCTTGGGGCCATCAATTTCGGATTCGCGCTCCTCGCGTTTTGTTGGAGCCTCGCGAGCCTGCTGATTGCATCACTGGTCACGTCCTGCTGGGTAGATGTCCAATGTGTTACGGAATAAAGAGAGGCTGCATCACCGAGAGGGGAGCATATCCGGGGGAGTTTAATCCTCTCTGCCCTCACGGCACTCGTCGCATTCCCCAGTGGCAATGTTTCCGTGGAGTTTGCAGAATGTGTCGCCGCACTCGTCGTCGGGGTCGCAGTGCCCAAATTCGCCGGGTGCACAAAGAACACAGTGAGTTGGTTCTTGTCCGCAGTCTTTGCACTCTGCATGCTTGGGCACAAGGCGCCAGCAGTCGGGAGTGGCACATCGATCAGCACGTTCCCATCGCATGGCTATCCATTCCAGTTCCTCAATGTACTTTTCCAGGTCGGCAACGGTGACCAGGATCTTGTCCTCCTCGCGCTGCCTCTTTGCCATTTCCCCTGCCGGCCCTTTCTGACTGGAAAGGTTTTACTCAGACGGACTGACAATTTTTATTTACACATCTCCCGCATCTTCGACAATGACTGGGGACTCTACCATGAACCGTTCATACACATCACGCAGCACTGGGTCGATCTTCTTGATCTTTGCCATTTGATCTGCGCTGGCTTCCCCCGTCGAAACCGGAGCCGTGAAAAACTTCACCGAGTCGAGGACGTTCTCTCTGCCCGACTTGATCGTCATGGGGTGAAACTTCACGGGATCAACGGCTTCCTGTGGATGCCGAACAAAGTAGAGCAGCCGCACCAAGCCTTCTCTTTCATACTGACTTGTGGCGACCCGCACAAAAGCTGGATCCAGGGCCGCAAACTTTGCGCTCAGCGTCTTCTCAATGGCCTGCTTCCTGGCTTTGCTTTCCTTGACACAGCGCTCCTGCATGGAGATGAGCTCTTTGGGAGACGCGGCGTAGATTACTGCTGCTTGGGCGTTCTGCATGGCGTTCGGCTCCCCTTCTCAGACTACGATCATAAAAGGGACAAACTGCGGGAATGGCACGAAAAGACTTGCTGTATGTTCCCGACCAGCCAGCGGGTCCCGGGTACCACTTCTTCAACCCTGTGGCACCCAAGGGGATCCTGGCTCACTTCTTGGACATTATTCTGGGCATACTCATGTCTGCGTTCTTGTTCGTCTACCACGTGATCCGACTGCACATTTTGCTGTTCGAGCTCATTCTCTGCGTGTACCTCCGCATCATCGCCTGGGGTCCCTACATTACCATTGGGTTCGGGGTACTATTGGGAGTGCGGATAAGCTTCCATCTCCCCTGGGCGGAATTATGGAAGTTTGCCCTAGCCGTCTGCTCTGCACCTGTTGACCTGCTGATTGGTCCATATTGCGACATTTGCCCGTACGCCACACGGTTCGTCGAGTGGACGTACGACGCCCATCTGTGGTTCGCGGAATTCACATCGCGAGCCCTCGAATGGATCACGGTCTTTGTCATAAGGTTCATCAACAACTTCTGTTAGCTGGACGGTGGAACTGGGCAAAAGAGATAGCAACGGCCGTAATTGAGCTAGTGCCGCCCACTCGTCAAGAAGGAAGGATGCGGCATAAACTACGAAAGCCTTACACAAGCGTGTTTCGCACTTTTCTCTGACACAAGACTGGTGCCTCAGTACCCCCCTTTGCGCGCATTGGCAGCGTCAAGGAGGAGGACCCCAAGATGGGGGCCAGCAATTGGATAACCTCCTTCCCCATCTTTATGTGGCAGACCATCTACCTGTTCTTCATCTTCCCCGCCACTGTGATCATTGCACTTTTCCATTTCATCGCCCAGCTCTGGGCATGGACGCCCTTCTTCTTCATACTGTTCATTCTGTGGGGAGGAGGCAGCCTGACCTCGCGGTATGGAAACGTTTTCATCTCCGAGGTGGAGTATGGGTTTCGCTGTGTCATCAACGCCGTGGTGGAGAACTTTATCGGTCCGTTGCTCGATTTGCTCCGGTATGCATCCTTTGATGCGATATGTCAGTGCACTAACTTTCCCTGATCCAGGACGATCTACAACCCCACCATTTGCGTGTGGGATGCTCTCAACTGGTTTGTCTACGGGTACTTCAACGCTGTGCTCGTTCCCGATGCCGTGGCTTGTGGTGCCTCCGCCGTGCTGGTGGACATTGGCTGTGTGGCCACCCAGCTCTTTGACTCCCTGGTTGTGTACCTGGCCACGGGCGAGTTCCTCACGGGTTTCTACAACATGAGCAAGCTGAGCGCTGCCATTGTCCAGCTCATCGACGACTACATTATCATGATGTGTTGTCTGTGCGAGGACCTCTGTTGTCTAGTCAAAGTGGTGCCATTTCTGCTGCCTCTGCCGCCTCCGCTGGCCTTTATCCTCCCGGCCATGATGACACAGTACGACTTCTGGCAGTCCATTGAGAGTCTCATCAACGCGGCAGCCGCCACACTTCAGATTCTCTGGCCACTGATCATCAACCTGCTCAATTTCACGTCTCCGCAATCGCGGCCTGTCTATCTGACCATTGCTCAGTACCTGTGTCAGTTTATCGACCGCTTCAACCTTGCACTGGAAGGAGCCCTGCAGCGCAACTGGGACACGTTCATTCCTTGGCGCTTTAACTTCACGGGCACCTTGGAATGGAACACGGCTCTTAGTTGCATTGCCATTGACTCAGCGGAGATTGTGCTCACAGTGGCTACCAATGTGGACATTGTGGTGTTTAACATTTTCACGCCGGCGCCCAACACATACATTGGTCCTCCCAACACGGGGCCCGTGGACTTGTGGCGTGGTCCCATCCAGCAGTCCATTGTCATTGTACTTAACACTTGGGCACCCGTCACCAACCAGAGCTTCTACTTTGACGTGCACACCATTGGACGCACCACGTTTATCGAAGGCCTCTGCACGCTGGCGACGAATGTCATATGCGACTGGGATGGGACGGACACGCCTTGTTTCAACACAAACCCCGACTTTGCCAATGAGACGATGAATGGCGGCTTCCTCCAGGTTTCCATCCTCGTCAGCCTCTCAATGGGTAGTAGTCATTTCTAACACGCGGGGGGAAACAGGATTTCAACTGGTGCTGCTTTGCCAACACGGCCGTGACCGCCGTCAACGACTTCAATGTGGTCGTCTACAGCATGTGGCTGCACGTCACCAGCGCTGCGGACTGGTTCGACTGGCTGGACACAGGCCTGGGTCCGGGCCTCTACATTGTGGCCGTTGACCTGACCGCAGTGGCTGACTGCGTCTTCTCGCTCGTGGACTTTGTCCCCGTGGTTGGCTATTGTTTGAAACAAGTCTTTGTCAAGCTGCTCGAGTTCCTCTTCATGTTGGGTGCTTTCAGCATCCAGGTAAGATCGCCTGCTTCGTTGGTAGCTCTGTTGCATCCCCGTTTACCCTCTGGTTGGTAGGTCATCGGGGCCCTGGTCACCATCATCTGGGACTTCCTCAACAATATGCAGACGCGCAACTTCCTCTTTGATGGGGACTTGGCTGTCACGCGCTGGGAGCAAATCGTCGACATTCTCATCCAGGAAGCTCCCGACTCGCTGCTCAACTGCATCAGCTACATCCTCAACTACGGCATCCAGCTCCCCTACATTACGCTGGACAACAACGGGAACGTCATCACCTGTGGACCTCCGCAGTGTGTGCCCGTCGACTACATCCCACCGCCTCCCGTGATTGGACGCCGCAAGGATCTCCGCTTCCCGTTGGGTGGGCACATTATTGATTCGCATCCTCGTTACCGCAATGGAGCAGATCGCAGGTCGAGGGTTACGCCCATCCTGGTGTACAATGAGACCTCGAGGGAGCAGCGACGTAGTAGCAACAGGCCCTGGTTTGAGCCCCTCTTCGAGGCTAGGCACCTCACTCCACGTGGCATCGCCATTGACCCCGCCAAGGTGCTGGCCAAGCGACGTGAGTCCTTCTACGAGCAGTACCAAACCATTGAGCGTTGCCAGGCCAATGATCTGTACAAGCAGCGCCTGAGGCGGGAGAACCCTTGGCGCTACAAGTACCTCAAGGCCAACAACAAGCTGCCCGACACCTCCCACTGCATGGAAGCGGGCGCCTACGACAATGTGTACCCGGGAAAGGAGCGCCGAGAACAGCGTCGCATTCTCTTTGCCTCGGTCGAGAACTTTGGCATCCTAGGGACCTGGGCCGCTCCCGACTGGTGGGGCTACGCCACGGCTACGCTCAACGAATCGGACCGAACACACTGGACGCAGCGTTTCGCTCGTGATAGAACCGACGAGGACGATGACGACGACAATGCTGCTCCTTCCCATGTGTCTATCCCCACGTGGTCCATTAGCGGTTCCTTTGGGAAGGACGATGACGAACTGGCTGCTGCCGCGTTGTCTCCTCACGTGGCCGGAGAGGAGGAAGCCAGACTCTTATCCGCCGCCTCCGAGGAAACGGACAAGGCCGAGAAGATTATTCCGCCTCCTCCACCCCTCACGACACGCCCCACGGCAGCTCCCATTGCCGGGTGTCCTGCACCTGGGAATCCACCCAACCCGTGTTTTGATCTGGCGTGCTTTCCTCGTCAGATCCTCCAAACAGTGGGAACGCTCCTGTTGCTCATCGGGCACTCAGCGGATGGTCTCATTCGAGGCAACTTCCCTTCCGCGGGCGAGTTCCAATGGGGCTACTTCACGGGCCAGAACTGCCCCCAACGCTGCCTGGAGGACGACATTATGAACCTGGTCATCTTCGCCCTCAACGGACTGGTCTGTGCCTGCAAACTGCTCACTCTGATCCTGCCCTCGTCGCCTCAGTTCCCGCAGCCGGACTTTTGCTGCGCCCTCACCACGCTGGCCGACTTTATCGCCAACACGATTCAGGTCATCATCAACGCCATCCGGTCGCTCTGCCTGGACAGTCCACAGTTTATCTATTTTAACAATGGGTACTTTGTCCGGGACGTGGACGAGCTCTTCCGCGAGCTTCTGCAAATCGTGGTCTGTGCCTGCCAGTTTGTTCGCTACGTCTTCCCCATCTCCCAGCTCACGGGCGGCTCCATCAATGGGGGTGGTGCCTTTGATATTTGCTGCATCCCCATGGTCGTGACCGATACGCTCATTGAGGTGCAACGATTCTTCTCCCCCTTGCTCGTCGTTTTCTAATATCCGTGACAGGTCACTCAGCTCGTCCTGGTGGGAATCATCAGTCTGGCCACGTTGTACGGGTCGGGGGCCAGCTTCTGGCAGACAAGCACCAAACAGCCCCTGCTGCAGAACATTGGCTTCCTCGTCCAATTTCAAGTGGTACTGGACACCTTCTTTGGTTCGCCTGGTGGAATCTGTGCTGCCCAAGGACGTCCCCAGGGCGTGGGCGGAATCAACTCGTGCGTCTGTCAGATATTCGCGCTGATATTCCCCATCCGGCAAGACCCCAGCCAGCCCATTAGCCCGACCAACTGTCCCACTGTGGATTTGTGTTGTCCCGTCCGTGACGTGGGATTCCTTGTCAAGGATGTTCTTCTCTTCGCCGTTACAGCGTTGGCTGGCCTCTGGCAGTCCTGGTCCCCTGCTGACAATGGACACTGCGATCCTGGATGGCTGCAACCTGGCCAGAGTTGTTCCTCGCTGCCTCAGGAGCCCTACGCTTTCTTGGACTTTGTCTTTTGCAATGAGCTCACGCCCTGGGAGCTGGCCAACCTGCCCCTCACCCCGGTGGAACGTCAACAACAAGCCAAGTGTGGAAAGGCCCTGCCCATTATTGCGCTCTTCACCGACATTATCTCGACGTGTCCCTGCCAGTTCCTGGCGCTGGCCGATGCCTGGCTGGCCACCTATTTTCACGGGTTCGACTGCTTTTGCGGCCCTACTGAAGGGTTCTTCACCAACCTAGGCGATCTCACAAATGCCATCACCGTTTCTGTGGTGACACTGATCCGTCGCATCAACGACCTCAGCTATTGGCAGCCCTTTGGCGTGCCCAGTCCCAATGGCGGGCCCAACCAGTTCAACGAGCACGACACTTGGACGTGGGAATTCTTTGGCCCCATTGCCGACTCGCTGTGCAACACAATAGTGGCCCTGACTTGCTTCTTGGATCTGCTGCTGCCCTTTTGCAAGGTCTCCCGTGAGCGCATCGTTCAGTCGGTCATTGCCTGGGGTACTGAGCTCATTGTGAAAATCGGTGCCCTTATTGAAGGCATCGTGGGCATCTTCACCGTGGGATCCAAGTGCTCCGACCCTGGTCAGTCGTGCCCTCCTGGCTCGCCCCATTTCGGTGTCACTGTGACACAGCTAGCGGATGTGTTTGTTAGTCTCGGGTCGTTCCCCATTGACATGCTCATTGCCGACTCTGGAGTAGTCTGCACGGTGCTCAACCCTCCTACGTGCCCCGTCACCGACCAGTGCTGTTGCTACAACTCGAATCCACAGTCTGGCGTCCTGTACACCCACGTGACGACGCCTCCCATCTTTGCCAACCCTCTCTACCAATGTGCTCAGTGCCTGACGCCCGACTGCTCCAACTACCTGGACTCGTACGCCTTCCGCACTTGTACGCTGGACGGAGCCATGCCTCTCCCCTGCTTCAACGAGACTGTCGGAGGTTCCAGCGGTCTGCCCTCGTGCAGCATGGATAACCCACTCACCACCAAGGTGGACGGCGTCGTTATGGCATTCTTGAAATATCTGCAGTGCCTCTTCGTCCAGCTGGTCCCTGCGTTTGGCCAGATCTTCCAGGGCCTCATCGTCATGGTTTCCGTGGTCTGGCAGATTGCCAACCCTCTGCTGCAGTTGCTAGCGTCAGTCATCATGTTCGTGTTCAGTCTGTTCAGTGCCGTGGGCGGGTTCTTCGACATTGTCACCCTGGTGGGAGACTTTTTGGGCATCTTTTCGGCCCTGGCCAATGTGGTCACGACGCTCCCTGTCATTCCTCAGCAAGTCAACTTTCGCGACGAGACTCGTCTGCAGTTCCGCGAACGAGCCGCATCCTACTTCAACACTAGCAACGACAGCGCCACGAGTGGGAAGACGTTCACCGACGCCATCTCGGCCGCCATCAGCATGGTCTGGGACTACGACACTCACGACTGCATGACCAACTTTAGCGGCTGTGCCTGCCGCACCCTTGTCATCGACGAGAATGTCTGTGCCCAGGTCAGGGACCGTCATGCAAGAGGACTGGAAGCTCCCACAGGACCAGTCTTGAGCGCCGTGGCCGATTCCATGCAGGGTTCCACGTTTTGCGATCATCACCTGCAGTTCTTCAAGGACACCCCTGCCTGGGAGAACATCTGGCCCAGCGACCGGGCCTACTACATTGAGTGCATGGAAAAGGTGATCCAAGGTGGACGTCTCCACGATGTCAACGCTATGATCCCGGCGGACATATTCTACCGCCACGAGGCCCCCCTCGATTTTTGGGCCAATATCCGCAACGCTGCAGTCAAGGGCGTCGAACGCGAACACGACGAGGTCATGCGTTCACGCGGGCAACACGAACGAGTGCTGCCTGATGATGTCTATGAACGACGCTGGGCCCTTCGCAACCAGTACATTGACCGCTGGGCCCGCAACCACCCGCGCTGGAAGAAGTCGCTGCTCACTGCCGGTCTCATCAAGATTGACCAGTTTGAGCACAAATGGCGCACAGGGTTCTACGTGCCCATGATCCGACGCGCCCTCAGGAACATCCAGTCGGGCAACATCCCACGCGTCAGTATCATTGAGCGTCTTTCCATCCTGGGCAATCACGTCCCCAAGATTGCGGGGAACTTGATTCAGATTCAGGTCCGCCCCGTGTGTTCCCCATGTTTAAATCAAGTACATCCCTCACATACCCGAGAATAGGTCCGACAGGCCGCCAAGGACGTCTACGATGGTCTTATGGCTCTCCCCGAAGCCATGGCCGTCTTTGCTACGCGTAGCTTCTTTTCTGTCTACTGGGAGGCTGTGGAGAGGGCCCATGCCCATCCTCGTGTGATGGCGGAACGGGCAGCCCACGAGAATAAGCGAGCCGTCATTCGCACGGCCATGCGGGCCAGTCCTCTTTATCAGTGGTGGTACAGCAACTGGACAGAGTCGTGGGCACCTCGCTCTGGACCGCTGAAGGAGAACCCCTTTGCCAGGCTGGCCAACCATGTGCACAGAGTCTTCACCTGGCAGCGAGCCCAGTGGAAAGACTCGCCCTCCACGCTGGTCAACGCGGATCTTCACATGCGGCAACGCTTTAGCAGGTGGTTTGAGAAGCGCTTTCGTGTGGAATGGACGCCTCAGATTCTGGCCAACTGGGCCAGCGCCGGTCGCATCTGGTACCGCGTCAAGGAGCGCATCTGGCCAGGGTCGGTGGACGAGCAGACGCGAGAACGCTTCTCCATCGGCCCCAACTGCAACATTACCTGGAACAAGCGCACCGTCGATCACAGGGAGCAGATTGAACGGGAATCGCTGAGAAGTCAATCCAGACGGGGCAGCAGCAGCATGACACCGAGGGTGAACCTCAGCCAAGGCATCGGGGTCAACTGTTCCAACGCTTCGCAGTTTATGCGGGACCTCATAGACACACGCACAAGCAAGCGCGGGTTTATTGTGGGAGGCAACTGCTTACTCATGGACGGGTTCATCGATGAGCTCGTCTTCTTGACCACGTACTGCACAGCGGACTTTAAGCCGCAGCTGCCGCCCTTTATGCAGAAACGCCTCGATGCCGACGATGCTCCTACGGCCTGGAAGGTGCTTGATTCACTCACGAAACGCTCCGATTCCAAGTTCCATGATCCCGAGACTACCGAGTGGGTCCACACACGTCCCCACGAAGACGAGGACCAATGGCAGAGCTGGGGCACATGGCTGAGACGGCGCAGTGCTGACTGGGTCCGGCCCAAGTTTAGACCGTTTTCCTCAAAGGTGTCAAAGAAAAGAAGCGTGCAGGAGGAGTTGCAGTCGGAGAATCCTTACGCCACGCTCAGTCAGCAGCAATGGCTGCGAGCAGGACTCACCGGACACACATGGTCACGGGTGGCGTCTGCCAACACCTTTGACCTGTTTGCCTGGCTCATTGACCTCATTGACAGCATCTTTGGCACCAACGTGGCCCAGACCATTACCAACTTTTTCCAGATGATCGAGGACTGGTTCCTTAACATGAACACGGCCTATTTCCCAGGGCCTGTGGGCTGGGAATATTGGGAGAAGTTCTGGTTCCGATGCCAGGTTCAGCCTGAGCCCGGCGAAGACCCTCAGAATGCCTTTATCAACCTCAACTGCAAGGTGGGCATTGGCCTGGAGGCAGCCATTGGATACGTAACGCTGTACATGGTGCTGGCCTACATCTTCGTAGCGATTTTCATTCCTCCACTGACGGGACTCTTCAACTGGCTGCCTGTGGTGTTGGTCTGGCTCATCATTGTGCCCGCAGTGGCCTGGCACTTTAGTCCGAGGTGCTGGCTGATGACACCCTCCTTGATCATACCTGGCGAGGGTAGCGTGGGCATCAGCGTCCCCTACTGGCCTTTCCCCATTGCCTTCCCTGCGCTGCCCTTTTGCGTCATGGACGAGATCACGGCACTGGTTCGTAAGTACACCAGTTTCTGCTGGTGTCAAATCTGGTGGGGCACGCCCTTGGAGTTCATTTGCCCACCCTACGCCGTGCTCGGCAACCCTTGTCCACCCTGTCCTGAGCGCATTGGTATCATCAACTGCAACTCTATTGGCCTGGGCGGGGGCATTGACGCCTTTATCTACCTGTGCATCTGGGTCATTCCTCAGTCATCTAGCTGGATCAAGGCCTTTGCCCAGTTGGTGTTCTTCACGGGCCACTTTGGTTCCACACTGGCGTCCATTGGAGACTACATCTACGATGCCGCTGTGCGCTTCACCGACATCCCGGAAGCCAACAAGCAGATCTTCGAATGGTGTTTTGGCTTGACGGCGGCTTCCATGGCCGGGGTACTCTTCTTCTTTGTAATCTTCTGGCTGGTCGCCGGCCTGGTGTGGACGTTGTTCTTGTTGTTGTGCAGCGCCCTCTGGGACTGGATCACAGCCGGTCCCTTTCTCTTCTTGTTTGGGGCTGCGTTCAAGGACGACTCGGCCTACGATGCCTTACTGGGGTCTCAGTCGTCCATCGAGGAGCAGGCCTACGTGGAAATGGAACCCGCAGCTGATGCAACGGGCGTGGCGGGCGTTGGCCAGCGCGTGTTTGTACCTGTGCGACGCCGGGGCATTCATCAGTCATTGCTCTTTGGCCCCATCGACAGGTTCTACGCCAAGGCCAAAGCCCGCGTCAATTATTATTATCGCAAATAAAAGCCCTGAGGAGGAGGGCGCTTCATTCATTCACCTCGGCAACTCCGAGACTCTTCATGATTCGCGCAAACATGCTGCGTGACGTGTCTTCTGGTATGAGAGGATGGCGCTCCCACGTCTGGGTGATAAGTCCGTTGGTAATTCTCTGGAGACAAACGTAGCTGCCAGTGTCCTGGTACTGCACGCGACGAATCGTGTACTTGGTTTGTCGCACTATTTCGGCGGTGTACCCACCATCACCAGGCTGTGTTGTCCATCGCAACTCGGCACGACGGAGACGTCCCAACTCCGCCTCCATCTCATCGTCATACAGATTGGATGTGTCCTTTGTGGCAACGGCGGCACTGGCTTCCTTTTGCACGCCGGCGTCGGAGACTCCAAAGCTCTGCATCAGCTTCCTGACCATGATATCCAGGGGCTCGACGTGCGCATACCGAATCCATATCGTAGCGGGATGTCCGTCTCTTCTCCTGCGAAGACGGATGTGATCGCCGTCACGTGCACTGCGAATGGGCTCGAGCCACCATTCAGCATCTTTCCAGGTCTTTCCTGGCCCCGGATCGGCATAGTACACCCCACCGTGATCTTTCCATTGTACCTTGGCAAGGCGAAGCGTCTCCAACTCAACATCCATCATGTCGTCGTACATGCTCTTCGGGGCAGTCATTTGAGGGAAAACCTCGGATGCAGTAGGGAAAGGAGCGGGGTCTGGAAGGCGCTCGACAGTGAAGACGAATTGTTGCGCAGAGGTCGCTGCAGGAGGGCTCAGCCTGAACTTCGTCAGCTTGCTGTTCGCTGCAGTAACGAAATCGTCCGTTGCCAGGCCGGCCTTGCGAGCAATCTTGCCGCAGTCAATCGTCTGATGTCCTCGGGGCAAGTTTGCAATGAGACGCAACACCTCCACCATGGCCTCGCATATGCTGTCCTCGACGCGGAGGTCGTAGGCCTTGGCCACTTCCTCTTCGTGGCGTCGCAGTGTTTCTGTTGGTGAAACTGCTGACGGTGCTGCTGCTGCTGTTGCTGTTGCCTGGGACACGGCCTCCGTGCCCGGAACCACGAAAGGAATAACGGTTTTGCGTGCCATGTGAACAACACCTCTGTTGCGCAAAAGACAACTTTGAAAATGTGACCTCGACGACCACTGCAAGAGGAGAAAAAAATTTTTTTGTCGCCTTGAGAGGAACCTGAACAAACTACGTGACCCACATATTACCCTCCACGCCTTTGTTACCTTGAGTATGCGAGCGCTCTTGAAGCATTGACCGGGAATGTCTCTGCCAACTTCGGGGGCTCCTCCCGAATGGGCAACGAGCCCTGGTGCCATCGCAGATGCTCAACGTCTGGCAAATGACCGGGCTGCTATTGATGCCATGCGGGCCCAGCAGTCCACGGCCACCCCGCAGAACCTTGGCAACCCCTTTATGACAACGGCAGCTAGCATGCTGGTTCTCGTGGTGCTTGCCATGCTCACCGTCCTGTTGCTGGCCGGGATAGCTGGCCTGCCCTACTTGAATGCAGACACCACACTCGCTGATCGTGAGTGGGTTCACGCCAACTGCGCCACCTGTGTGGGTGCAAAGGGTGCCAAGGGAGACACTGGGTTTGGTACAAAAGGAGACAAGGGCGATGCAGGAGAAAAGGGACAGAAGGGAACCACGGGTCAAAACGCAGTCTGCCTGCCCAACCCCGACTTCCCATGTGCCAAGGGCGCCAAGGGAGAGCAGGGCATCCAGGGTGAGACGGGAGCAACGGGTACCGGCATCCAAGGTCCGTCGGGTGCAGATGGTCCAAGCGGTCCCACGGGTGCAACTGGTGCCGATGGACCAGCCGGTCCAAAGGGCGATAAGGGCGATGCTGTCGTGGGTCCCAAGGGAGATCAGGGGCCTCCCTTTTCTGGCAACACAACGCTGGAGAATGTGAACATCACAGGCACCGTGGAATGCGATAACCCGTTGCCACAAGCGTGCCTGGGTGAGGCAGGCTGTTTGAACTTCACGCTCTGCAACATCACCGCCGAGGGCGTCAGCATCTTTGGAGTGACCCAGGCCCCTTTTCTCAAGATTGGAGCGCCCAACTCGACGTTACCAGCAACACTACAGCTGGGAGACGTAGGCTCTCCATATCACACCGCCGTGTTTGGTCGACGGTTCGGCGTGACGCCGCCAGCCTATCAGATTGCGCTGTTCCAGACGTACGCCACCAACGTGCTCATCGAGTCGGCGCAGTTTATCACACTGCGCTCCATCTTTGACATTAACGTGATCAGTGAGACGGGTGCCATTGACTTTACTTCACAGTCTGGCAGCATGACCTTCACATGCGTTACGGACATGTACTTTATCAACTCGGGCCTCACCAACGTGATCAAGTTCACGCCGGCCCGCTATTTTAACGTCTCCACCACCTACGTGGACTTCTCCGTGGGAACCATTGGAAACAGCATTCCAGGGCAGCCCGTTCGCTTTCAAGATAGCGATGGAGTCAGCTTCAACAACACCTTTCTCTTCAACGGAGGCAATGACACCCAGCCCCTTGACTGTGGCATCTACGGGGCTCTCATCCTCAACGACAATGTGGTTATCAACGGGAACCTAACGATTCGCGGTCTCCTCTATCACTCGGACAACTACCAGAGCTGCGATCCTCCCATGACCACAACCTTCTCAGATCGGCGAGTCAAGCGGGACATCCACGACGTGGACACAGCCGATTCCTATGAACGCATCACCAAGCGAATGCCCATTCGACGATTTCACTACACGGACGACTATCTGAAGAGTATGGGCAAAGTGCCGCACATCCGCAACACCAGCTACGTCGGCGTCATTGCCCAGGAGGTGGCTCACGATTTTGACTACCTCATCAGCAAGGGCAAGGCTACGGTGGGCGGCCTCCATGTACCCGACATGCATCACATTCACCCGGAGCTTCTGTACGGAGAAATGGTGGCCACCCTCCAACACATGCGCAAGCTCCATGAGGGTCTGTCGGACCGTGTTCATCACCTTGAGTTCAAGGCCAGTCGCTTGGCCCGAAAGGCTGCTAGCACTGGGAAGTCTGTGATCCGCTCGGCAGTGGAAGAAGGCAAGGAGGTCCTCGACGCATCCCTGGATACGGGACGCCAGGCCTTGAGGCAACTGGGCAAGGGCGTGGAGCAGGGTCAGGCAGTGGTTCACTCTGCAGAGAGCCAAGTGGTCAAGGCTATTTCCTCTTTGCATTCACGGCTAGAGAGGCTGGAACGGGCCTTCTTAGGTCGAGGAGGCAACAGCTACGGTGACGAGTGACCAAAAACGCACTGCCGTCTTTGCAAAAGAGAAAACATCGGCGACTAGGCACAAGACAACAAGATGGTCTCGGTGTGGTGCATGCAAAAGAGACTGTCCCTCATCTGTTGTGTGTCTCTCGCATGCAGTCTCAGCAGCGGTGAAATAAACCGCCTTGGGCTGCTTCTTCGACAATGCCGTTCAAGGGCGGGCCGGGGACGGTCAAGAACATCTTCTCGATGACCTACGGGCTATGGTACATCTCCGCCTTCCAAATGGCCGTCTCCACGGTGTACTTCATGTTGTTCCCTTGGACACGCAAGATTGTGCACACCTACTTTGCTTCGCCGGCCACCTATGGACTGCTCACCTCGGACTGGTTCGGCCTCGAGTGGTACATCCAAGTTTGCCGTCCTTTTGTTTAAACTGAAGATGGAAAAAAGGTGGACGTACTCGCTGACGGCCTGGGTCATCCCCATCCTTTGGTGGATTGGCTGGATGAACAATCACTGGTTGTCGCGCCCCTACAAAATCACATGGCTAATCTTTTGCAGCGTGGAGCTGGCCGTGTGGTTACTCACTTTGGGCGTGTGCTTCTGGTGGATGTTGTCGCGCAACGAACCCACCTTCCCCGACGACCCGGCTAACTCGTTTAAGGCCTGCTGCACCCCCGAATTCTACAACACGGTCCCTTCGTGTCCCAACTACAATCATCCGATGCCTGAATGCAATCCGGGCATCAACATCAACGAGCTGGGCACTAACTGGCCCATTGTGTTCTTCTTCGTCGTCATCATTATCATGATCATCATCTACATGCTCTACCTCTGGCTGTCGTTTCAGATCCTCTGGGAAACAGATGGCCTCATCCAGTACGGAGACCCGGACGCGCCCATTGAAGCGCTGCGGTTCCCTGCCGCCAGCACGGGTGGCAGCACTGGGGGTGGCACGGCCTTTGCACAGACACCGCCGCAGCTCTACCAGTTGGTTCCTCAGTCTGCCCCTTCTTCGTCCGGCGACACTACAAACAGCCTCCTCACGAGCAATGCGTCGTTGCGGAACGTTCTAAAGGCCCGGAAATAAAAACTTTGCCGAGGCGAGGAACAAAGAGGGGCGTCGGTCGGCAAATGTCTACCGCCACCGCCGCGAGAGTTGACAACGCCCTTGATGGAACTGTGTCACCTGAGACAGCTTGCAGGATAGAATATCAGCCACAGGTCGACAAACAGCGTCGCCGAGTCTCCTGTCTGGGTTATCTGTCGTACTTGGCACTGCTTGTGCCCATGATCGCACTCACTTTAACGCGTGGATCATGCGATGTATCCACATTTTTTGCGGAGAGCTGTCTACGGGATGCTCCTCCACCAGGATTTCTCTCCTGGACAGAACAACCCCATCTGAATGTGGTCATTCTTACAGCAGGTTTCTGCGCACTCATTATTTGCGCGCTCGGCGTCTGTACCCTCAAAGCCCGGAAATAAAAACTTTGCCGAGGCGAGGAACAAAGAGGGGCGTTGGTTGGCAAGAATGTCGAGCAAATTCGGCAACGCCTTTGACGGGGCCGCCTCCCCCGAGACGGTACGCAAGGCAGAGGCCCGGCTCCAGGAACGAGTGGACGAGCAGCGTCTTGATGTGGTGTCTGTGCTGTGGCTGTGCGTGCACTTTAGCGTGTTGCCCGTTGCCCTGATATGCATCATATGGTACTGGGGCTGGTGCAGCTTGATTCCCCAGCCCCTCAGCATGTGCATAGACGACGACACCCCGCTCTGGAAACTGTGGATGGCGGTCAAGATGGACGAGTTTCAACGGTACTGCACCCACGTGCTCCCGATGGTTCTCTATCTGTGGTGGATATGGTGGCGCGATCTAGCACTGGGCATTGTCGTTCCGATATGGTTTTGGTGGATCGGCCATGTGCACACTGCCAGCATACTCTCGGTCCCTGTCACCCTTTTTTATGGCACTGTTGCCGTGGCAATTGTGGTCATGGCGCTGTACAGTCTCCTTCTCGTTTGTGTACTCGGCGTGGCGCCTCTCGTCGATCGGGTCCGACGCAATCATGCGGCGAAAGAAGATGTCAGCAGAAGCGCGGAGAAAGAAGAGGCCAAATGAAAGTTCATTCAGTCAGAATCCTCTTCCCCAGCGCCAATGTAGTTGGCATTCATCGGCCAGGGCTCGCCCTCTCCAATGGGAATCATCTGGGGAGCTGGGTGGGCGCGGGTTCGCAAGTTCTGTGAGCGAATGACACGTCCACCACGTCTCATCGGCTGGGCACGACCAGACGAGGCGTGAGATGTGAACACTCTGCTGCGTTCCGGGTAGGGGACTTGTCGCAACTCCTCCAGTTCCTTGGGCAAAAAGTGCTCCAGCTTGTGGAACCACCACCCTGCAGTAATGAGAACACAGGTGACCCAACGTTGCCATCCACTGGACAGGGCCACCAATGCCAGGGCACACAACGTGACCACAACGGGTGTGGAGTAGGCGGCCCAGCGCAAACGTTTCAACTTGAGCTTGGCACGCTCGTAAGCGGTCAATTGCTGTTGGTAAGCCTCCTGGGCCAGTTCTTGTTCACGCAGAAGCACAGAGGCGGGAGGCCTGGCTGCAGCGGGTTCGAGCACGGCCAGCACAACAAGTTCTCGGTTTTCGTCGAGCTTCTTCTTGTACACAGCCTCGCTGTACAGCATGCGGCACTTGAACTCCAGGTCCGCGTTGGCCTCGGTGGTGGTGATCTCCTGACGGCACATGGGACATTGGGCATCGTAGGCATCGTGCTGGAAAAGCCTGATCCAGCACAACTCACACAGAAAATGCCCACATGGACTCAGCTGTCTGGGTGCAATGGGAACGTGTTGACACACGGGACAGTTGTCCACTTGAGGCAGCCGATTGGTGAAGCAATCAAACGGAAGCGTTTCCAGGCCCGGAATCGGATTGACAACCAGAGCTGGGTCCACTGTCACTTCAGGGCTCTGCTTCTTCTCAGAGGGCCTCTCGGGGGTCACACGGATGTCAGGGCCGTCCATGTTCTTTCTCCTATCGGTCCACGAGCGTATTGGGCAGCGGAACAAGAGTTCAACCCCACCTTTGCTGGCCAATTGATACTGTAGAAACAGTGGGGAGCCTCATGGACGATTCTCGTCATGTCAAGGAGGAACTGGAGCGCTTTGTCAACCTCATGGGCCTCGACCGACTGACTCGCGGTGGTGATGCTGGGGATGGAAAAGGAGAGTACCTCAACAACAACGAGCTCCTCTGCATGTACTTGGCGTGGTCTGTCATCTTCACGCCTTGGACCCTCGTGTACAAGGCCATGGAGGGCCTGTCGCTCAGCCTGGACCAGTTGTCGCAGGCGGCTCGAAAGACTGGGCATTCCTCTCTGCCGACCAGCGGAGGGGCCCGTCAGATTCGAGTGGCAGCCCAACTCTTTTGCGGCGCTGCCTTCTCTGACGCTGCCAAGCAAACGGTCCTCTATCAGGAGCTGCAAGCGGCCCTGGCACCCATCCACCAATGCGCGGCGGATCCTTCCCTTGAGGTGCTGGCCTTTTATTTGGTGGGCACCTCCAACGTGGTGGCTCTGGTCGAGGATCCACAATCGCCTTTTGTACTGGAACGCATGTCCCGCGTGCAGAGGGAAATGCTCGTCGACGCGTTGCGGGACCTGAATGTCAAGTGGTCGATCAATAACCCCGACCAGGTCAGCCGAGACGCGGCCACCATGATCCAGGAGTGCAGCTACCCCGTTTTGAACATCATGGAGGTGGAGGAGTTTGACATTTTGGACCAGCTCCACAAGAGGCAGCAGCGTTCCGCAACCAGGACCGGCAGCACCGGATCCACCACCACCAAGTCAGCTGCATCCCTGGCTGCAGGCGAGACGGTCCGTGTCAAAAACGCCAATCCCAACAGCACCAGGGGCGTTCACATCAAAGTGCATGCCACGCAGCCCTGGACCATGGCCAACGAGCGCGAATGGGCTGACTACGCGCCCTTCGCGGCCTACAAACGACGCAAGGGATGGCGACCGTTTTATCCAGCCAGAGACACGGCATTGGCGTACCTGACCGACATGAGTGCGGGCGACGCCAGCGTGACGAGCGATTGCAAGGGCATGACCAGCCAGGAGGTCATTGAGTTCGTCCGGCGCCTTGCACCCCATGTCGAAGGCGCGGCCATCTTTGCCCATTCGCAGCAAGGCACCGACTTCTTGCGGGCCATGTCGGCCACCGCTACTCTGCAACAAATGGGCGGCTGGACGACCCTCGACGCTGCCCAACGCTTGCTGGTCGTTCATCGTCCCGACTGGCAGACCCACTACGACTACGCCTGGCATCTGGATCGAACCACGAGCACGGAACTGGCTGCCTACTTGCAACGCTGGCCCCGCCTTCCCGAGAAGTTGCTGGCCGAGCAAGAGCAGGATGATTGAAACACTCCAGTTTAATGATTAAAATGTTTCACGGTGGAGAACTTGTTGTTCCCAGTGGACTTGATCTCCAGGTCAAAAGCAGCATCGGGCTGGCTAATCGAGGCTTCCTTGGCCACTGGGTAGTATGTGGCCGGGTCGTGCACAAACTTGACCTGCCATTTGCAAGTCCCCGAGGAGCAGTCTTTGTACATGAAGCGGACCTTGTTGTCTTTCCCACCGACCAACGCTTCCTCCACGTGTTTCTGAGCCTGCTTGGCATCATACGAGGCCGGCACCTCTCCCAGGACGATCCCGTAGTGACTGTGGATGACTTTGACTGGTGCGTCGGTCATTTGTTTCTGAAATGCTCCCAAGGACTGGCTGACCGCATACCCCTCACGCAGTCGATGAGGATGAACGCGCTGTGCATCAATTTTTCATAAAATCACCAAAATATTCTCGGCTACCGCCGGTAGCCGATCCTCTATCAACCTTAAGCAATGTTTGTGACCTTAGTTATTTTAATCCGTACGGGCGGTACGCGTAACCTTAATGAACCTTGCGTCGTCTCATTCGTGTCTCCGTGGAGACACCTCCTTATGGGCCTTAAGAATTTTTTGCGTCGCGGCGGCGGCGCGGCGGCGAACCCTTGGCCACTCTATTGCTCCTTAAACGATGTCACCGGATACCAGTGGTATCCACATACTTAACACATGTCAGTGTACACGGTGCAAAGGACTCGAGGACTCCTTTCAACCGACAAACCAAGATGTGCTAAGGTTGATAAGGGCCGTACGCAAACTGTCCGCCGGCCAGATGGGTTAAGGTAGGGTGGAAAGGACTCCTTCCGGCCAGATAGGTTAAGATCGGGTGGAAAGGTCATGCTGCAAGCATGATGGGCACTAAACATACCTTAAGGGTTATGTCACCCCATGTCACCGTCCTAGATGGATTAAGAAAAGGGGGTTGACCGTGGGGGTTCTGGGGGCCAACCTCTGAAATTCTTAAAAGGGGGATGACCACTTACGTCATCCGCCGAACCTTATGAACCTTATTTTCATTGGGGCAACGATTATTGGATCGGATAAGATCCCATGAAATCCTTAACTCCGGAATGACCTCATAAGTCATTCCAAACCCTTATGAACCTTATCCGATCGAAAAAACCGCCCAGCCGGTTTTTTTAAAAATGAACGCCCAGGACCTGGGCAACCACGGGAACACGTTCCCTTGACCCTAGGAGTGCATCCCTGACGCATGCCGGGCCGATCCGAGTCGATGTAATTTTCGCTTTTCGCTGAAGGGAGTTTGTATCACTTTTCACTCAACAGACCGTGCTGCACGGATCGAGTTTTAGGGCCTGGAGAGGGGGTATGTCCAAAAAGTCACTTTCGGC
>WSSedB1CaDRAFT_10000090_pt1 | contig 46173 bp, 30 predicted proteins | sample WetSurSB1Cattail_FD_9460 | JGI IMG/M metagenome (IMG submission 9460)
CTTATTTTGCACTCCTGAAACGGTGGATGTAGTTCAGTCGGTTAGAACGTCGGATTGTGGTTCCGAAGGTCGTGGGTTCGAGCCCCATCTTCCACCCTCGAAAAAATCCCGGGTTCCTTTTAAACAGGATCCGGGATTTTGTATATTTGTTCTGAAACAATCTCAAAGTATACAGCTCAAACTGATTATCTTTATTCAGTCACAGTCAGAAAATATTTAGCAGTATGAACGTTAACCTCTGGCCATATATTGGGTTAGCCCGCCCGCTCATTAAAAAAAGAAGAAGAGGCAACGGAAATATGTTCAGGCATCAGTTTGAGACTCTTGCTATCCTTCTGGAGTATGGTTATGAAGATCCCGTACTTTTAAAGGCTTCCCTGATACATGACCTTTTTGAGGATGGAGAAAAGGTGGGTTTCTCTGGTTTTGATTCTGTTTTATCTGTTGATGAAGACGGGCCGGAAGTGTTTGACCTTGTTCAGGAACTGTCTATCCATGTTATGAACAACATAGAAGAACCAAAAGGTCAGTTTCTCGAAAGAATTATGCAGACAGGTTCGCAGAGGGCCCGCGTATTAAAACTTGCTGACAGGTTATCAAACATTAACTCCCTTCCTTCGACCAATGATTTATCTTTCATTAAAAGATATGTCGAAGAAACTGATTTACACATTCTTCCTTACGCAGAGGAAATAAATAAAGATATGGCGGAAGAACTAAAAAGAAGTTTATTAATATTCAAAGTATAGGCAGCAGTTAAGCTGATATGGTTTCACGAATAATTACCAATTATTATGGGCAGAATACCAATCTCAAAACACAGGGAAGACATTGAGAAATTCAAAATCCGTCTCGGCGATTATAAATTATATGCCAGCGTGTTGGAAGAAATACTTAAGAAAGCAATTGATATCTATGCTCCACTGGGAGTGGTACAGGCAAGGGCAAAAAAAATTGAAAGCTTCTCCGAAAAGATAATCCGTAAAGATAAATACAATAACCCTTTAAAAGATATGACAGATCTTTGCGGAGCAAGGGCTATTGTCCATTTCGAAAGCCAGGTTGTGAATATCAGTAATTTTATCCGTGAAAATTTCGATGTTGACGAAGCCAACAGCATAGATGTAAAAACTCGTTTAAATGTCGGTGAATTTGGTTACAGATCAGTTCATTATATTGTGACTCCCACTAAAGATGAGATTTTAGGTATCGCTATCCCAAAAAATATCCGGGACCTGAAAGCTGAAATACAGGTACGTACATTTAATGAACACATCTGGGCCGACATTCTGCACGACCGGATTTATAAAACAAGGATTAATGTACCAAAACAGTGGCAACGCGAATCAGCAAGATTAGCTGCACTCCTGGAAGAGGTTGATAACTCTTTCGTTAAAATATCCGAGACTCTTGACCAGTTTTCAGTTAATTATCGTCCCACACCTGAAGTAGCTAAACTGGAAAACGAAATTTTCGTACTTAAAACACTTATAGATATTAACCCGGATATCAATGATAAGACAATAGAAAACTACCTTAAACTTGCAGTGATTTATAATTTACAGGGAAAGTGGGATGAAATTATTACATTGCTCACAACTCCTCTTTCTGAAATTTCACAATTAAATAAAACGGAATTTATTGGCAGATTAAAATATGAGCTGGGTTATGCTCTATGTATTAAGAATTCTAAACAACCTGAAGTTGCCGATTTTCAAAAAGGTACACTTCTGACGGAAGAGTCCCTGAAACTGTTTGCAGATAATTCACTCTATTACCTTGACATTTCAAAGGCAAGCTTTTTACTTGCCAGGATCTATGAATTGAAAGGATCAACAGGAGTTGATATAGCGAGGTTACTTAATAAAGCCCGAAAGTTCTCCCCTGAAAATCCATATTATGTGTTGCATGCAATTGTTGAAAAACTGGGTTCGAAGGAAAACTGTGCAGCAGATATTGATGAATATTCATCTGCGCTTCGTGAAATCATTGCAAAATGCAAAGAACATATCGAAATAGGAATTGAAACGGTAGATGCATATATTTCTATTGCAATAGCCCTCTGGCTGTTGGGGGAGGAAAATGAAGGTATCCGAAATCTGATTGCCTTGATGCGGTTAATACGACTGCAAAAAGTGCCATATTGTGAGAATTCATTTGCAGATGGTATCGGTATGCTGAAGAAAATAGGTGAAGCTCAGAAATCTTCTGTTTTATCGGGGATACTTAATCTAATCTGCTGGAAGAATTGCGGGGACCCTGAAGCAAAAGCCTTTCTCGAAAAATTTCACGACCCTGCTGTCTCTTTTGCAGGAAACGTACTGGTCATTGCCGGAGAATCAGGATCTATAAAATCAGGTCTTGAGGAGGAATACGGGAATTATATAGAAAACGCTCTGCACGATTTCGAAGGTACCATAATTTGCGGTGGAACAAGTACAGGTTTGCCAGGTATCGTGGGGACATTAACCGAAAAACTACGGAAAACCGGAAAGGTTAGTTATAAGCTGCTCGGATATTTGCCTGCAAATCGACCTAATAATATAACTCACGGCAAGGGTTATGATCAATTTATAACTTCGGAAACAAGCTCTTTCTCATTTCTGGATGCGTTTAAATACTGGATTGATTTACTGCTCTCTGAGACAGCTTTTGATAAGATTCTTGTTGTTGGAATAAATGGGAAAACGATATCTGAACTGGAATATACTTTTACTCTGAGCCTTGGAATAAATTTAGCTGTTATTGACAGATCCGGCGGCGCCGTAAATAAGATTCTGCAAAATCCTATGTGGAACGATGAACCAAATTTGCTTATCATTCCTCCTGATACGGATACAATCTGGGCCCTGGTGAACCAAAATCTTAAAATAAGTTTTACTGCCCGTGAAACCGGTTTACTGGCTGAAGAGGTGCATGATTTTTATCGCGGAGAACGCTTAAGATCGCTTAAACCCGATACAGAGAATATTGATGAACTTAAGGTTGTAATGCCCTGGGATAAACTCGATCCAAAATTAAAAACATCTAATCTTAAGCAGGTGGAATTTTATGAACATCTGCTGAACCAGGTTGGTCTGGGCATAAGGAAATCCGATAATCCGAAAATCTTTCACCTTGATGAAAGTTTTACGAATATTGACCGCCTTGCACAGTTGGAACATGCACGGTGGAATGCAGAACGTTTACTTGCAGGATGGAGATATGGAGCAACGAAGGATATAAAGAAGAAGCTGAATCCATATATTGTCAAATGGGATGATCTGAGTGATGAAATAAGAAAGTGGGATTATGATCCGATAAAAAATATACCTGCACTACTTGCTAAAATAGGGTATGAAATCTATAAAAAAACCTGAAGTAAATTTTAAAGAAATAATATCCATATTCCGTCAATTACTAAAATCTGTTCGTAATGAAATCAAAGAATGTTTTCATCACCGGCGATGTAACTTCAGATCACTTTATTGCCCAGGGTTCGCGCAAAGATTCAGATTCACCCAAAAATCAGGCGGGTTGCAGCTACTCAACAATTAAGGGTGGAGCATACCTTATCTATGATTTTCTAAACAGTTTCGGGAAAATTGGAAGGACTGAATTCGGTCTCAATCAGAGAATCTTTAACAAATTACCTTCCCAAAACAATAGTTATGCAAGTGTCTCCCGTTACCTGGAAGGAAAAGAGAACAAAGATGAAATCTGGAGAATTGATAAACAGTTTGGATTTGGATCATATACCGGCAAAATTAATTACAGAGCAGCAAATCCAAAAAAGGATCTGTCAAAATACAACATTGTCATCATTGACGATGCCGGAATGGATTTTAGTTCACACATTAACCGGAAAGAAGTCTGGCCACTTATTGAAAAATTATCTAAACCCGGCGAAAATTACACAGGGGTCGATCTTGTTATATGTAAAAAAAGCGGGGATCTGAGAAAAGGTGAATTATGGAAAGAACTACTGACTGCATCTGAGGAAGGAAGAATAAATCTGGTTTCTGTAATTTCCATCAAAGATATCCGAAGACAGGATGCGAGGATTTCTGCAAAAATATCATGGGAACAATCTGCCCTTGATCTTGTGTATGAAATTAAGAATAACATTAATCTCGTTGACCTTCTGAAAAATAAATACCTGATTGTTACTTTCGGAGCATCCGGGGCTGTATTTATAATAAACAGAGGTGATGGAGCTTATGAGTATAAGCTTGTGTTTGATCCGCTTAATCTTGAAGACGAATGGGAAGAGAGTCATAATGGTGTTGTTATAGGCAGAATGTCATGTTTTACAGGGGCCATGGTTCACAAAATAGACCTCGGTCAACCTGAAAGGGATTTTCAATTGGCAGATGCCATTATTTATGGACTTCAGGCGTTAAGAGGATTTTACGATACCGGATATCTCTGCGTTAAAAATGAGGTAAAACTTCCGCTCACTAAGGTTGTAAAAGCTTCTGAAAAACATGATAATACATTTACACAGGCAAACATACCAGCACCGGGAAAGACACCGGATTTTCTTGAAAACAACTGGACCATATTGCTGGATAATTATAAACCCGACGAAACACAAAACGGTAATTCCGATAAAACCTTGTTTGATCTTGCCCGGAATGTTGTTGTGAACGGACGTGGTGTACTTGATAATATCCCTTCGATAAAGCTCAGAAAGTTGTTCTCTGTTGACCGGAATGAGATTGAGAGTCTAAGGAACATTAAGAAACTCGTCGAAAATTATAATGAACAAAAAGGAGCACGCATACCACTCTCCATAGCTGTATTCGGTCTTCCAGGTTCAGGTAAATCATTTGGTGTTAAAGAAATAGGAAAAGGAGTTATGGGAGCAGAGCTGCCAGTCCTCGATTTTAATCTTTCTCAGTTTGAAGGACCGTCAGATTTGATCGGTGCCTTTCACCAGGTAAGGGATGAAGTGCTTAAAGGCACAACACCGCTAGTTTTTTGGGACGAATTTGATTCAAGGAACTATGAATGGTTGCAATATCTTCTGGCCCCGATGCAAGACGGGACTTTCCAGGAAGGACAGGTAACACATACTATAGGAAAATGTATAATGGTTTTTGCTGGTGGTACAAGTTACAAAATGGAACAATTCGGCGCTTTCGACAAAATTAAGGAATCTGAAAAAATCACAGATTTCAGGCTGAAAAAAGGCCCCGATTTCATAAGCCGTATCCATGGATATATTAATATTTTGGGTCCAAACCCCGGAATAATGAGAAATGCAAAAACAGGAGAATGGGAAACAGATAAATCAGATATATGTTACCCGCTCAGAAGAGCATTGTTTATACGACAGATCCTCGACTTAAAAGATGATATACAATTTGAAATCGACTGGGGCCTTCTGAATGCTCTTTTAAAGGTCGACAAATACAAACATGGGGCACGATCATTAACCAATCTTCTAAAGAACCTGAAGGAAAACAGTGACGGCAGGAATATGTTACGCTGCCATCTTCCATCCAATGCGATACTTAAGCTGTATATTGAGAATCTGGATGATTTTCTTATGCATCTTAATGAATACAATAATTTTTATGAAAATGTCTACAAAATAGCACCTGCTATTCATCAGGTCTGGATGGAAAAGTCGGTAACAAAAAATCCTTCTTATGAAAAAGAGTTCAATCTGCTTCCTGTTTTTATAAAGGCAAGTAACATTGATGCAGCGGTTCGTATCCCAAAAGTGCTGGGAAAGGCAAATTTAAAAATTGTTCCGAAAGCCGAAGGATCGTCTATGAGCGATTCTGCATACCATGAATATATTCATTGTAATAATAATAAATTGTTAGAGATAATGTCGGAGGAAGAGCACAACTTATGGATGGACTTTTATAAGAAAAACGACTGGCAATATGGCGAAAAAAGAAATGATTATAAGAAACTACATAATTGTTTAATCGAGTATCACGATCCGCAACTGAATGATGAAGACAGACAAAAAGACAGAGATCAGGTTGAAAAATACTGTAAAATCTTAAATGATGTAGGATTTGGAATTGTAAATGAATAATTTTTGAACCTTGTAAAAGTAAATTGCATTTTCCCTAAGAGATCAACCAGGTACTGGAAGAAATAAAAAATAAAAGAATTTTTGGATTAAACCTGATTTTTAACTACAGAATCAGATGAAGGAGTATTGGTTGACTTGGATAAACTCAACACATTTTTTTAATTTAAACATCTGAATATCTTCACGATACTGACTTTGGCATAAAATTGGTTGTATTTTATAAGATGAAGGGCCTGATTATAATAATCTGATATTAAATCTTTTATGGAGAAATTAAAATTGTTTTTAAGTTATGGCAGAGCAGATGCCAAAGAGGTTGCATCAAGAATTAAGGAGGACCTGGAGAAACAGGACTTTGATGTTTGGATGGATCAGAATGAGATTAAGGCCGGAACTGCCTATATGACTGAAATTGAAATGAACCTGAAAGAATCAAATGCAGTAATTGCTCTTATGAGTCCTCATTCAGTCAGATCTGTGATAGATGGTGCAATAAACGATAGTGTTTGTCTTGACGAAATAGCATATGCCAGAGACTATCCTGGTAAAATATTACCAGTTATGGTATCTAAATGCAGGGTCCCTATTGTCTTATACAGACTTGATTATGTTGATCTCTGTTCATGGAAACAAAATGATGAAGAATACAAGAAAGGTCTTCAGCGTATTATTGAAGGCATATCAGCTACCTTACGTAATGAAATTCATTACAGAACAGCTCAGAAAACATTGGAACCCTGGGACTTCGGCCCTTTTCTCAGTGAACGGAGCAAAGGTTTCATTGGTCGTGACTGGTTATTTCAGGAGGTTATCAGATGGCTGGAAGGAAATCATTGTGAAAAGGCCTTATTAATAACAGCTGATCCTGGTGTTGGCAAAAGTGCTTTTGTCGGTAAGTGGGTAATCACAAATCCCGGGGGGCATTTATTGGCTTATCATTGCTGTCAGGTTGACAGCCCAACCACTTTGGAACCCAGCTGTTTTATACGAAGTCTTGCCGCAATGATTTCCAGCCAGATTCCTGAGTATGAAGAAATGTTAAATGAAGAGAATGTAACCAAAGCTCTTAATGAAGAATTTTGCAGACTAGATCCAGATAGTGGATTTGGACAGGGGATAATTGCTCCCTTACGCAGATTAAAACCTCCTTGTGATGGTATTTGCTGCATAATCGTTGATGCCTTGGATGAAGCAATACTTTTGAAAGAAAGAAAAACAATTGTGGATATTCTTCAGAATCATCTGAATGAATTCCCTGATTGGTTAAGACTTATTGCTACAACAAGAAATGATCCATCAGTACTAGACAAACTGGCAGCGCTGAGAGCTCAAAAAATTAACGCTCAGGATATCAGGAATATTGTAGATGCCAGAGAATATTTATTCCAGAAATTCTCTGAAGAATCACTTCAGTCTCTTTTGCATATTTCTGATATTTCTCTTCAGGAAACAGTTGCTATGTTATTAGAACGTAGTAAAGGTAATTTCCTCTATCTCCATTATGCTATAGAAGGATTGATGATAGGGAGTTTCCATATTGATAATCCTGATGAATTTCCCCCGGGATTAACAGGGTTTTATGAGAAAGCTTTTAAACACAGGTTTGTTTCTGAGCAAGAATATCAGCCTGTTGCTGGTTTACTTTCAGTCTTATTAGCTGCACGTCAGCCTCTTGATGAAAGAATGCTCTTTTATGCCAGCGGGCTTTCCTTCGAGACTGACTTAAAGAAATATCTTAAAATATTGGCAAGCTATTTAAAGGAAAAGGAAAATACTTATGCTTTCTTCCATCGGTCTTTTGCTGAGTGGTTACGCGATAAAAACAACCTTGATTTCCACATTGAGCCAATGCAGGGTGAAGCAAAACTTGCAGATTTAGGGTGGAATGAATATAAAAGTTGTGGCAAAGATCTGAATGATTATATGCAGAAATATTTACCATACCATTTAATCGCTACAAATCGATTTGAAAAGCTAACTGAGCTACTTACAGATTTTAACATCCTGGAAATAATCTGGGAAAATCGCCGGGAACATGAATGGATGCACCATTGGAGACTAATAATGGATAAAGTTGATGTGATAGAAGCTTATCAAAAATCTCTGGACAATCTGAGTGAAATTGAATCGGATATAAATCGTATAGCTAAAGTATCCGGAAGAATCGGTGCCCTGCTGTGTGATCTCGGCTTGCATGATAAAGCACTCCCATTTGCAGTTAAAGCTGTTGAATTATTGAAGAAAAGCGATAATCATAATAAAGAGGAGTTAGCATCATCACTATTGATACTTGCAGAACTATATCGTCACCTTTGTGAGTTTGAAGAAGCAGAACCTCTTTATCTTGAATCGCTTCATCTGCAAGAACAAATATGGCCCGACAGCATAGAAGTAGGGAAAGTTGTTTATGCCTTGTGTGTATTTTATAATACATGTACAAAACGGGATATTGATAAGTCAATTTACTATAACGAATGGGCAATAAGAATTCAGGAGAATCAGTCCCCTCCACAGTATGCATCATTAGCAGACGCAGTAAATGATAAGGGCATTTTATTACTTAATAAAGGGAATGTTGAAGAAGCATTACCTTATTATGAAAAAGCGAAAAAACTTTTTGAGGAAGGTTTCCCGGAAGGGCATCCCGAATTAGCGGTAGTCCTGTCAAACATAGCCGGATATTATTATGGTAAAAAGAACTATCAAAGAGCTTTGGATCTCAATAGACAGAGTATTGAGATGAGATCAATGTTTGTTGTTTCCTACGACAAGAAATGCCAGGGTTTCAGGCGCGATCGTATTAAATATTATATGGCGCTTATGCGATATACTGAAGCACAAAAAATAGCTGAAGAAATTGTTCAAATCGGGGAAAAAGGGAATAGATACTCAATTGATGTTAAGATAGATGATCTCGTAATGGTTATTGTTTTAACATTATATACCCAGGATACAAAAGCTCGTGATAAAAATTTCAAAAAACTTTTTAATGAAATACAAAAAGATCCTCATATTTTCAGCAGCCCTACCGGGGAATTAATAGTTCAATTATTCTATCGTACTTTACTGAATGAGTTTGAAAATGGCAGGAATGATTCTGCAGTTTTATTTAATAAAATATTTGTAAATTTTTTAACCGGTATTCAACCACAACCATGTAAAACCCTGGCCAGATATTTTACACTGCTTGCAGATATTTATAATAAACTAGGTGCCACAGACATTGAAAAACAATGCCGTGATACAGCTGATTATTGGGAAAATTATGGAGACAAAAGACTACCATATCTAATCAAAATAAAAGAAGCGGAAGAGTTGATAAATAATCGTGAGTTTAGAAAATCGAAAGAACTCATGTCAGATGTGTTTACAGATGCTTTAATTAATGAATTCGAAATAAAAGACTGGAAACCGTATTTATGCCGACTTGCAAACGAAACAGCCATAAAGCTCAAAAATGATCATAATGAATATGAATTGGCGGAATGGTTTTATCAGCAAGGCGTTTTCCTCGATCCCAAAAACAACCTGCTGATTGGTAACTATGCTTTCTTGCTAACCAGTGTCTTTGGGAAAAACACCGAAGCAGAAAATTATTATAAAAAAGCTCTGGAAATTAATCCTGATGATGCAAATTGTTTAAGTAACTATGCTGTATATTATACTAATATAAAAAAAGACTTTGAAAAAGCTGAGGAACTTTTTTCGCGGGCATATAGTCTGAAGTCTGAAGATGAGGGCAGTATTGCAAGTAACTATTCAGCGTTGAAAATAATTAAAGGCGATTTGGAAATTGCCTATAACCTGGCTGAAGAATCATACAAAGATTGTTTGAAAAAACCCGACAGAATGATGGCACGATCTTTATTTTGTGCTGCCGCTATCGCTGCAATAAATCATAAAGATCTCAGTCAGTATTTAGCACAGATGAAAACGCTGTTTCTTATGGGAATCCAACGCGTTCCATGGCAGGCTAATGCACTAATTGAACACCTGAAAAAAACCATTCCGGCAAGAGAATTTCTTCTTCTGGAGGCCTTATGGCTTGAAATCTGCAATAAAGAAAATGATTTGAAATTATTTGAGGACTGGGAAAAACTGAGGCCAATGCCTTTTGATCGTCCATGGAACGTTTGAGATTTATAAAACTGGAAGATTTTTGATAAAGCAAAATATAAGATCACGGGGGTGATAAACCGCTGAATCATATACTCAGGTCTTTATTATCAACATACTCCTCCCCGTCAAAAACAAAGTGTTTTACCGAGCCGGGAGTTTTGTCTCCCCATCCAGTTCCTTCTCTTTTTGTTTCTATATCGAACCAGGCTTTGTTGCTTTTCAGAATTCGCATTTCTGAATATCCGTCGGTGTATTCAATATCTTTCGGATAATCATTGTAATACTCAAAGCTTGTGAAATCAAAGACAAGCTCAAACGATTCATCAACCTCTGCGAAAACCGCTTTTGTTTCTTTTTCATGCCCCTGACCTGAATAACTTGTATGCACTATAACAGCATATTTATTATTGTTCCCAATCCTTATCAGTTCACATCCAAGAGGCTCCAATCCATATTCATTGCCAAACCCGAAAGCCAAATAACTCCTGTCCAGATACCAGTTTTGACGATCATTTTCAAATTCGAAAAGGCTGATTCTTCCTGCAGCTGCATGGCAGAAGTTGCCAACATGATTAGAAAAGGTAATTACAATAAATTTTCTGTCAGAAGTACTATCCGATAGAAAATACCTTGTAAAAATTGTTTCATGGTAAATACTGTAAAGATCCTCTTCCTGAAATTCTTCATTCCAGTTATAATCGTTTAATTCTGTTGATACTATTTTGATAATTTCATCCGCTATTTGAATGGTGTCATTTATCAGATCCTCAAAATCCATCTTTATCGAATCTTGTTTGAGATATAACTTCTTATCTAAATCCCCCTTATTGTCTCTTTTATCAACACCTGCAGAAATATGTACAAGCTTCCTTATTCTCATATTATCCTTTAAAATGAGAAAGAAAACGAAACTTATCATTATCATAACTAAAATGAGAATGTGCAGTTTTCTTTTCGGAGGAGCAAACATGATTTTCTAGTTTATCTGATATTTTTAGCCAGAAAAGATGGATTCCGGAAGTCCTAAAATATGGCAAACCCCGGGTATTTAATGTAATTCATTTGTTTTCTTCTGATAGTTATCAGATCCCTCAATTCTATTGCCATGTCGTTGTTTACCTCAAGAGCCATAGGCAGTATATATTTTTCAGTCTGGTCGAGGTAACTGCTCATCCTTGATTTAGAATAATAATCCCTGTGAAGATCGGTCAGGTTGCTAATGCGGTCTGCTACTTTTAGAATTTTTGCATTCCGTGATCCATGTTCAAGTATATTTTGCAGGAATATTTCCTTAACCATATTTTTGGGTCTGCTTACCTCAAGTACAAGATCAACAACCTTGTTACCCTGCTCATCAATCTGGCGCAACTCTTTTTCATCAGTCTCAGGCACATCCTCTAAGAGATCATGGATCACTGCTGCTTTAAGTAAAACATAATCATCAAAAAGCTTGTAATCAAGCAAAATGGCAAATGTAGCCATTGCGTGGCGAAACTGGTTCCCTCCTACATTTCGCTGCCGGCCAATTAAGGCAGTTGCCTTAATTATATAAGGAGCCAGCACCAGGTTCCTTAGTTTTTCGGTATCGTTCATGTCCTCTCCTGATAAATGTTTTTAGAATTGATATGCATAATCTGTGCCGGATTTGTATACAGCAGATTATGAAATAAATATAATACTTTTCGTTGAGATAAAGCAGTTGAGTTGAAACTAAAATAACTATTTTACAACATCATTTCCATATCTCACGTTTTAGGTTGACTTAATTAGTGTACAGTCCTCTCCAAACACGATCTCTTTCAAGTCAACGATTTTATCTCAACTTTCACCTTTTTCACAAGTTTGATTAACAGCATGTTATGGCGATTGGCATAATATATGAAATCTGATATTTCAAAATATAATGATTGCAGGGTTAAGGAGTATATACAATTAAGAGCAAATAACCATGAACACAAAAAACTTTTCCGATTATTACCCGGTTTACAAAGATCTCTCCGACCAGATGAAAACAAATACTTCTGCCAGGAATATTGGAGTTACTGATCATAAAAAAAATCTGTTAACTGATATGCAAAATTCTGAAACCGGATTTTCAGAATCATCTGCAATGCTTAATGCCAGGGAGCTTACCGATACTTCATTGAAATTAGGCTTCTCCCCTTTCCAGATAATAATACTTTTAATCAAAAATGCATTTGAGGGACATGTTTTCCTTACCTGGCAGATCCGTCCCGGTCAACTGTTTGAAAAGGGGTCCTTCCTGTTTCAGTCGGGACCTGAATCCATGATCCATAGTTTCTACAAAAATTTTGAAAAATACAGACCCGGACTGAATCAGGTTTGGAATCTGTTACAGGAAAAGGTTCATGGCATCACTGGAATTAGTTTTGATCTTATGGTTCATACTATTGTTGTCAATAATCTGATCAGGCCTCCAGTTTCCCTGGTTTCACTTTATGACATCAGATCATTCAGTGATACATTGCCAACGAATCAACAGGCTATGGATCACAGTTTCAAAATGGTATTACTCGGGGAAGCCGCCCTTGCTGAACATGAGTTCATACAGAGAGTTAATATAATATATGAAGAGAAATATAAAAAATTCGTTCATCAGCTCAGTCTGAAAGAAGGGGTTTTCTCACATTATCAGAGGAAACTGGCTCTTTCACTTTCCCCGGAAATAAAAACAGAAGAGGAACTGGACGATCTGATGTACAAGAAACTCGTGGAAGAACAGGTAAACAGAAAATACCCCGATTCAGATAAATATGTTGCCGGAATTCAGCTAAGTCCTGAAACGCCTGAATCAACTCTTAAGTTTGTAAATAAAACCAAAGCTTTCTACCGGTCGGTTTCAAAAAATTGCTCGGAGATCCATTCTGCTGCTGACGGAGAATCTTGCTTCCCGGAACTAAATAGTATATTCCTGAAAGCAAATTCAATTTATAATCAAACCGTTTCAAATCTGTCAGAATCGTTACTCCAGTTTATGAGGATGTTACTTCTTCTTTCTGAAGTTGTAATATTTCGAAAAAGCAAAGGATATAAAATATCTGACAATCTTCAGTTAATAGCAGATTTCAATAGCAAACAGGTTTTACCAGATGAGGAACTTAAATTACTCCACCGAAATATGGATACAATTCTGATAGATTATCGCCAGAAATGTTTTACTGATTACAAAATGAAATTCGTTATGGATGACGATTTCACTGATTTACATAACCACTTTCTCCAAAAGCAGCTTGAATATATTGATCAGCAGATCATACAAATACAAAAAGACATAAAAGAAGTGTTGAAATTGAAAACAGATATCCCGATTTCAAAAAAAGACAAAAAACAATAAAAATCCCATGTTACCTGCTAAATTAAATAATAATCAGGAGCCTGACATCCACCGGCATAAATCATTTCATGAATCACTTTGTGAAGGTTATCATTTTGAGGTCAAAAATGATATAAAAAGAATGGGGTCAAGATCTATATATTATTATAAAGAGGGGCATTCACTTCTTATATCCCATTTCTTCTGCAGCCGGGTTCATGTGTTGAATCTTGAAACCGGGAAACTCAGATGGTTTGATCATCATGGAAGTACGGTAAGAAGCACAGGTGTCTGTAATCATGAAATAATAACTACAAGCTGGGATGGAACTGTCGGCGTGACAGGATTTGATACATTGGAACGAAGGTTAATCCTGACGGAGAAAGGGATGGGAAGATCTCCCGATGCAGCAATCTCACCTGATAATAAATCCGTTTTCAGCTATTCATACGATTCGGATAAAAATCCTGATCTTACATCAAATGCTATTCGTGAATGGAATCTTTCTGACGGCAGATTGAAACGGACAATTCAATTGCCGGGAACTCATTTGTCAAAAAGAAGATGCGGCTATTGCATGGTTTATGATGACCACCTTTTTGTGGTGTCCAATACCGGGCATCTGCATATTTATAACTGGCTTACCGGATCACTTTTTGCAGAGTACTTCTGTTATGATCAGTTACAATCCCTGTGTCTGTTTCCGGCTTTAAATATGCTGGCAATGGCAGGAAGTCTTGGTACTATATACTTATGCGACTTTTCAGGTCGATTAATTCTCAGCCGAAGAAAAGCACATCTACATGATATTTCCCAAATGTTTGTACTTCCTGATCAACCGGAAATCATGATAAGCATAAGTTTTGACGGAACAATGAAAATGTGGAAGATCCCGGGTTTGGAGTTGCTCGATTCAGCTAAAGTAAATGGCGACAGGCTGTGGACTGCAACTGCAGCGAATGATCTGTTAATCGCCGGCGGAGATGAAACATTGACATGTATCTATGATATTAAAAATATGCATTTTAAACTGAAAGGAATGCTGATATTTAGCGATGAATCATATGCAATTATAACCAATAGTACCCATTCATTCTTTACAAACGACCAATCGATAATGCAGGTCAGAAAAGATATTGACGGAACACTCCCTGATGATCAGTTAAGTGAATATTTACTTCATACAGAATGTAACCTCAGTGTATTAAAAGACTTATTCAATCCGGAAAACAATGATCAGCCAACGTTCCTCAGCAATAATAAAGGGTTTTACCAGATCACCCAATAATAATCATACATACTTCCCCGGAATAAAGAGTATAAGAAAAAAGAGTTGCCAACTCTATAAAGTGTTTAAGATATTATCATTAAATTTAATCCACTTATAATCAACATAGTTTTACCTATATGAAGGATACATTTTGCATAACTTTATAGAAGATAGAATTCTTATACATGAATAAAGGCCACTCAATGACTAGAAATATTTGTGAAAGGAATTCTGTTTTTCTCATTATTTTTCAATGAAGCTATTATATTTTATGTACTAAATTAAAATGTTACCTCTTCTAACAATATGTTATAAAATTGTTTGTATATTTCATAAAAAGCAAAATAAATGTCTGATATTTCTTTAAAGGCTCCTTTTGAATCATACACGGGCGAAGAACCATATATATTTATAAGCTATGCACATATAGATGGAATGATTGTATTCCCGGAATTAATGATCTTGCATGAACTGGGTTTTCGTATTTGGTACGATGAAGGGATTGAACCCGGGAATGAATGGACTGAGGAAGTAGCACGAGCTTTAGAAAATGCTGCATATTTTATTGTATTTATATCACCTGGAGCCGTAAGCTCCAGAAATGTTAGAAATGAAATCAACTTTGCACTAAGCAACAACAAACCATTCCTTGCGATTCATATTAATGAAACACAATTGCCAAGTGGATTAGGACTCCAAATGGGTAGTATCCAGGCAATTCTAAAATATAACATGCCGGATGAAACATTCTTGAGAAAAATCATTAAAACTCTACCACTCAGTCTAAAAACTCAAATACAGATACCAACACCTAAGGTTCCTTATCCTAAGCCCATACCTAATTCTATTAATAAACTTAAAAACGGATATTACTTTATCGTACAGGAAGAAGAACCGTATTATATAAAATACAGAGAGGAGGAGCTTCCAATAATCTTTCAGCCATTTAAAAGCCAAAATAACAATGCCAATAATTGGTTTTTACAAGCAGAAAAAATGTTTTACAATTTAAAAATTGAAGAAGCTACCAGATTTTATAAACGAACAATTGAAGAAGATTCAAAATTTCTGGAAGCTTATTTGAAATTGGCATTAATGTCATGGTTATATCCAACAGCCAATAAGAATAGTGATGCAATTAATTATTGCATAACTGGGTTTGAATCAAACAATCAACATATCATTGGCTCCTTTCTGATCTATTTATATTTGAATAATAATGTTGAGGAGGCAAAATCTATTTTATATAAACTTATAAATAGTAAAATCATTGAAAATAAAAATCAATTAGCCGGACTATACTTACTACAATCCAGATTATTTAATACGCTTAAAGATTATGATCAGGAATTAGAAAATCTACAAAAGGCAAGTGAAATATCTCCGTTTTTTGGTCCATCATTGCGTCAGTTAAGCAAAATCTATTTGAGGCAAAATGAATTTGATAAGGCTGAAACTCTTTTAAAAAATGCATTTGAAGAATATTCAAAACATGTTTATTGCCACAATTGGTTAGATACACGCGACATGCTTGTAAATATCTATGGCCAGGCAGGGAGGAATGAGATGTTATTTAATCTTCTTAATGAGAATTGTTCTGTGCAGAAATTATTAAATAATGAAGAGAGGTTTCCGTCTGTCAAATCAAATATATATTTCGAAGGAGAAATTGATGGTATTATTAGCAAAGGGTATTTAGTAAACGGAACAGGTTTCAGTTTTAATCAGGCTTTATTACAGGATGGATTTGAGAAAGGTAACAATGTATTATGTGATTTTAATGTCAATGATTCATCTGAATTATTTGTCTTTTACGATTTAAGATTTGGAGGAAGCATAGTAAAGATTGATAACATTTCATTTTTAATGAAAATAGTGCAAAACAATAATACGGCCTGTTTAGTACAGACAAATAATGGATTTAAATTATCAGGTACCAAAGATGGATTTCCAAATCTGTGGTTTGTGCATACAGATTCGTCCATCCAACCATCGAACTTATCATTAACAAATAGTTTTAATATAAAAAGAGTATAAAAATGGAATTACAAAATTTGAAAGAAAGAATAAAGGATGCGATGACTTTAATAAGTCAATCTGATTTCGATAGTATCTCTCTAGGTATATCTGAACTTGAAGCTGCCAGACCGTCTTTACAGGAGTACCTTGACAAGAATCCAAAAGATTCTGAAGGGCATTTGGAAATCAGTAAAACATATCAGATTCCAATGTATCTGGCGATGAAAATAGATCATGTTAATCAAAATGACAGAATGAAATTAGTCTCGTTAATGATGGGACATATGGGTCATAATAATGAATACGCAAAAAAAGCAAAATTTCATCTTGAAGAATTCTGTAAATTAGGTTCAAATGATCCAAAAATGATAGAAGCTTCGAAAAAAATCATTTCAATGTTAGATGGCATTATAAATAAGTCATCATAAAAAATAACAAACACAAATTACTGGCTATTAATGGTGTGTGGATGATGTACACATCCTTATGGGAAATATTTTATCCTGCACTACAAAACACCATGTAAATTAACAATTTTAAATTCTCCCTGGAGAGTGCCATATGCAAACCGGCCATTCTGCTGCACAGGACTAATACTTGTTACAAGCAGGTTTGAAGAGAGCACTGCAATATTTTCACCGGAATATAGATCCCAAACTCTGAGCGTATAATCCCTGGAAGCTGATAAAATGAGATTTTTGCCCAACACCTTCCTTATAAATAATATCTCCCCGTCATGTCCCTTAAACTCCCTGATACATTCTCCGTTCGTTATATCCCACTGACAGATTTTATAGTCAATTGAACCTGAGAACAGAGTACTCTCTTCCTCCACAAGTTCCAGACAACTTACAAGGCCTTTATGCGCTTCAAATCTAAGAACGGATTCCCCTTTTTTCAGATCCCAATACCGGATGGATCCATCCATGTATCCTAGATAGAGGTTATCGTTACTGTCAGGAGCTATTCCGGTTGTTATCTGAAACTGATTCTGAATAGTATTCTTACATTCACCTGAAGCCGTATCCCATATCTTCATTGTGTCATCGGAACCAATACTGAGTATGTGTTTGTCATTATTTATAAAAGCTAAATGTACAATCGAATTATCATGCCCCTGGTAGATTCTGGTTTTCTCTTTATGTTCAAGATCCCACTCAATGATCTGTTTATCCCATCCACACGAAATCAGTCTTTTCTCATCCTTTGATACGGACATGTCTATAATGCCATCTGTATGTCCCTCCAGAATATCCGAACATTTTCCTGACTCAATATCCCATATCCTCAAAGTCTTATCAAGACTTGCCGTAATTATCCGGTTTCCTTCCCGGTTCACATCGACTTGTTTTACAGAGTCCTTATGACCCGCTAATTCAGAAGTGATCCTGCCTGTTTCCTGATCACGTATCTGAATTACTTTCCTGCTTGTATTAAGAATATATTTCCCGGAAGCAATAAAATGTATATGGTTTATATTTCTGTATATTCCTGAATCACCTGTAGTTAATTTGCTTTTGAAAATATCCCATAGCCTCACAGTAATATCATACTTCCCTCCTCCTCCTGAAATAATATACTTCATATCAGGAGTGATCTTCAGACGACGGATCGGACCAACGTGGCCTTCGATGGTTTTAATGCAGCTATATGTATTTAAGTTCCAGATCTTTATAGTTTTATCCATGCTTCCTGATACCAGGAATTTCCCATCATGTGTTATATCGAGGCAATTTATTGCATATTCATGACCATATAGTGTTTTAATACATTCCCCGGAACCAAGGTCCCATACTTTAATAGCTACTTTAATATCCCGACCATCATAGCCACAACAGGAAAAAAGATATTTCTTATCGACACTCATTTTGACCGCATAACCCAGATCATCTATATCTCTGAATTCGCGAATGCACTTTTTACCAGGAATATCCCACACATAAATAACATTATCATATCCTCCTGAAACACCTGTTTTTCCGTCAAGTGATATATCCACACAAACCACATCTGCCGTATGCATCCTAAAATCAGCTATACATTCCATTTTAGTAGTATCCCATACTTTTACAGTATCATCATTGCTGCAGGAAATAATAAATCTTCCTTCAGGTGTCATTCTCAGATCATTTATTCTGTTTGTATGCCCGGTAAGTTCGCCGATGAGTTCAAGATCCCTGTAATTCCATAACCTGATCACAGGATCCTGACTGCCCCCTGAAGTTGCCACTAAATTTAAATCGGGTGTTGCGTCAAGGATTTTCAGATAATCAAGATGGGGTATGACAGTTTTCAGACATTCACCACTTTGGAGATCCCAAAGTTTCAGACTGTTATCATTACTCCCTGATACTGCATATTTGCCATCGCAGGTAAGCGAAACCCCAAGGACTCTTTCAGTATGTTCCTGAAGTACCCGCAGACAAGGATTAAACGGATTAAACTCATCACATTGTTCCTTTTCGAATAGCATTTTCAAATTTTTACACTTTTTGATATAAATATCCACATATCCGGCAAAAGGACCAGTTCCTGCATAGTTATATGCCTGCTGAATCAGATAACCAGCCTTGTTTCCATACCTGAATAAAAGGTGCGCCTGTGCATTCAGGAACTGTAGGAAAAGAATAAGTATATCTCTTTTGTTGGGCGCTGATTTGATTCTTTCAATCTCGTCATTGATTTGCCTGTCGCTCCAGGGAGTGAAAGATTCAATTGATATTTCCTTATTCTGAATTAATTCCGGATTCAATATTAACTGACTGGTATACTGAGACATTCTTTCTACATACTCCCTTTCGTCCTTTTTTATATCACTAACCTCAGGTAAAACAGCAAATGCAGCATTGTAATCTTTAATAAGCTCATAAACCATTTTATGACTGCATTTTTGAATAATGAAAGTAAAATCAAGCAGGAGTTCGATAAGTTCTGTGAATTTCCTTGCCTCAATCAGATGATAAGGCAGGTAGGTTAACAGATAAGTATCGTAATCTCCCGCTAAATATCGGTTTAAAAGGTATTCACAAGTCCGTTTTCTCCCTCTGTCCATATCAATAAGGTACTTCCTTCCACTTCCGGCGGCACCGGTTAACCAGTCGGTAATTGATTTATGATATGGATAATAACAGCCTTTCCTCTCCGGGAAAAAAGCATAAAGGGTCTGCATCTTTCTGCAAATCTCAAACTCTGAGATCAGGAGTATCGGGGATAGTTCTTTTGCACTGAAAGGTATTTTGAGACATGTAATAACTTCAAGGATTGGACGAAAATCATCAAAGTTTTCACATTTAGAGAATATCCTGTCGAAATTAGAAAGATAGATACCAACCAAACCATCAGGATAGGAATCTACATCATTAATATCGATCCGGTCAGTTTCAATTCCATAAATAAACTGCTTTATATAAAGGAAATTCCCCTCGCTTTTACTGATAATCATATCCTTTGTATGTTGAATATCTGATTTCCTGTCAGGAAGCTTTTCAATGATCTTTTGTTCATTGAACTTTCTGTCGAGGTATGCACAAATATCACGGATGTTTTCAATACGTCCCGAGTCAATTTCATGAGGTTTGTATTTACTAAGGAGGTCAAAAATCTCGGGGATCTTTCTTGAACTGACTACTACTTTCACTTTCTCAGGCAGGTCTTCAATCCGTTCGTGCAACACTCTTACAATATTATTATTGGACCCGGACCACGATTCATCAAGGGCATCGATAATAATGACAACCTGTTCATTCAGCTCAATGCTTTTAAGAGGATCAGCTATTAATCTTCGAAAAAGAGTTCCTGAATCCAGCCGGGTTAACAGTTCAAAATCTATTTGCTTTATAGCCTCATGGTATTCTTTAATCTGAGTAGCCAGTTGCGATGCTACTGACCTTACAAAAACATCGGGGTTTATGGAATCGGCAAGGCTGGAAATACAAAAGTGAAAAGCCATCACCTGCGGATGTTTACTTGCCAGTTGTGCCATAATTGAAGACTTTCCTATGCCCGGGTCACCTGAGATAATGAAAACCTTTCCGGAAGAGTGGTTTAACCAATATTCAACTTCATCAAATAGCCATTGCCTCCCTGTAAAATCCTTTACCATGTGCGATATGTCGACACCAAAATCAAGAGGTTTCAGTTTTGAAAATACATCAGCATATGATCCTTCTACACTGCCTTTGTCCTGTAAGGCATTAAGAATCCTGGAAAAAGCGCGTTTATAATTTTTCTCCTCCGGCCATTCCTGAAAATCTACCCAGTCAAGTCTGTATATCGATAAAGGAGGACGACACTGGAGTACCATAACGGGAACAATCTTTCTATTATGGAACCGGGCCATGCTTATCTCATCGAGACAAACGCCGTCAGGTCTTCTGACAGCATGTGGTGAAAGTAAACAGATAAATATATCGTGAGAAAGAATAGCCTCTTCAATCTGTTCTTCCCATGAGAGTCCTGTTTTTATTTGTTCCTTGTCGAGCCATATATTGTGGCCCTTCTCTTTCAAATCATTAGCAATCTTATGTGCCAGCTCCCCGGAATCTTTCCTGCCATAACTGATAAAGATTGTAAATGATCTGAAAGGTGATTCTGCAACTTCAGTCGCGGATAAAATCTGTTGTTTTTTATTTACTTCAGTATTATTTTCTAATGAATCATCATGTTGAAGATAAAGCAGGCCAACACCTTTTTTATCTTCGGCCATGTCCTTGAAGATCAAATGTTCCCTGACTTTTTCAAAGAGATCATTGTCGCCTTCAACTAAATCGATAAGTTCCCTGTTAGTTGCTCCATGATATTCCTTAAGATGAGTTAATATCTTTTTGAGTGCGTCATCAAAGTTCATCTTCTCAGCAAGTATGATAAACAAAAGTTAAAAATTGAAATATAAAATTACCTGACAATAACAGAACCACAAAGTATCAATTTATTTCTCCCAGGCACTCCTTAACATTCTCCAGTAACTCCTTCCGCTTTTCTTCATTTTCAGTATATAATGATGCTTTTAGAAGATACTCAATCTTCATTATTGCCTTTTCAAAATCCCTCTCACCTAACACTTTACCGCTATTCCTGGAGTCCATTGCCGATTTCAAATAATTATCGAGATCCTGATGCTGTAGTACCTGTATATGTGCTTCAGTTATTGGTCCGGTCGCGAATAAAGCATAAAGACGTTGCAGAAAATGTTTAAGAGACCGCACATTCCCGGGCCAGTTCATATAGCGGAGCTGGTTCAGAACTCCTGCCGATAATTTTTTGCCGCATATTCCTTCCCATATCTTCGCTGCAAGTTCCGGTATATCTTCAGTGTGATTGATTAACGAAGGTGTATGAATGATAAATGTACTTATACGATAATAAAGATCCTCGCGAAAACTGTTTGATTTTTCACTTGCAAGAGTCTCTATATTTTTATTTGTAGCGGCAATAATCCTGACATTTACCTTAACGGGTTTAAGTCCCCCTACCGGAATTATCTGATTGTCCTCCAGTGCCTTTAAAATTTTAGATTGATGATTTGGTGCAAGATCACCTATTTCATCTAAAAACAAAGTACTGTTATTGGCCAGTTCCCATAAACCTTTTTTGTCATAATGTGCTGTGCTATGTGAACCCTTTTTAAATCCAAATAGTTCCGATTCAAACAATTCTGAAGGTATGGCTCCACAATTGATAGAGATAAATGGATTCCTGCACCTGTCGCTGCATTCGTGAATATTTCTGGCAACTACTTCTTTCCCGGTACCTGTTTCACCAAGAATTAATACTGGGAAATCGTTTTGTGAAGCTACACCGATCATCTGCCTTACCAGTAAACATGGTTCAGAATTTCCAATATATCTTTCCTTCAGATCTACCCGGGTTTTGACACCATGAATCATATTGAGTAAAGGATTCAGGTACTTTCCTTTCTTAGCTGCCTTCTCAGAGTATTGATGTGAAGCTTCTTCAGTTGCGAGTGCAGAAAATTCCTGAGAAACTACCAGAAAAAATAATGAATATAATTTATACCGGGAGGCATTTTTAAGAAAATCATTAATGCTTCTCCTGAGCTGACTGAACTCTGAATAATTACATCCGTTAATAACTAAGATTTTATTACTGCTCTTCCTGAAATAATAAGTCAACGGCTTCTTAGGATGTTTCACTCCCAGATATTCAAAATCATCTTTATTTTTCTGTATCTCAGTTAACCATTTATCTTCAATCAGGCATATGGAAGCAGAGTTGTTCTCTTCACTTGCTATTATTGACTCTCTGGGAAATGGATTCAGCTCAGCTTTTTCAGATTTTGTCTGAGATTTACTCGAAAACACGATAATTTCTGCTTGCATATCAGCGATGGAATTTATACTGTTTTGGTCATTGAACTATTAAAAGTAGACAAATAATTGCAAAATTAAGACTTAATAACTCCATAATAATGAGTACAAGAATTGCCTTCTGGTCAAATGCTTTACTCATTCAAACAACCATCAACCCGTTTACTTAAAACAAGTCAACTTAATACCAATTACTATATTCCATCATATCAGAATGTTACATAGTTTGGCATACTAATGGCTCTATAATTTTGAGCAGAAACAAAATCAATGGTTATATGAACCTCACAAGCAAATCTAAAGAGTTACTCGAAACTGAGCTTAAGAAAATTCAGGAAAACGGAATACAGGCCGACCGTAAAAACATGAAACATAACATGCATACGCAGTTTGCAGACCCGTTTGAATTTGCCCGCGAATACGTTGTAAACAGTTATGATGCCAAGGCAACTGAATGCTATATTTCCGGCCGCGAAACTGCAGAAACAGTCACCATAATAATACGCGACAATGGGAAAGGTATGAACTACCAGAGAATACAGGACTATTTTAAAATATTCCGCTCCCGGAAAGACGATCCTGATGTTAAAGCAATAGGACGGTTCGGGGTCGGAAAAATGAGTGTGGCCGCAATGCCGGGACTTCTTCTTTTCAGTGGAATTACCTCCACAGGGAAAGAATGCTGGCGTTTTGAAACCGACACTCTCATAGACGACCGTCCTGTTAAACTGGAATGTATCGAACCGGTGCCACCTATGGGAACAAAATTCGAGATTACTATCCTGAAAACAATGTCGTTATCTGATATGCTTTCAAAAATCTATGAGATTCTTTATAAGTATGTAAGATATCTTAAGATCAACGTTTTTTTTGACCTCCCTGTAGTTGATAAAGCACAAAACCCAATCAGAAAAAAACTTTCAAAAGGAGTATGGGAATATGGTCCTAAATCACTGGGCAGAGAATACACTATTTTTATTAACGAAACTCCGGTTGAGGTGGTTATGGGTATTGGCAGTTATGAACATGAGCTTTATCAGAATAAGGTATTTATAACATCAAAATATAACCTGTTGTCTTTCGGTCTGGAAAAAGAAATAATAGTTCCTAATCTGATGATAAGGATAAACAGCGAAGTTTTCGAATTAACATTCGGAAGGCACTGTCTGAGTAATGAATCAATTCTTATCGGACTTGTCAGGGAACTCAGGGAATCAGTTTTACCTCAATACTTTAACTACCTGACAACCTCTTATAATGAAGACCTTATAACGAATTCTCCTGAAATTATTGCCAGAGTAGACGAGATGGTAATTGGTCTTTTATCACTGAATCAAAACAATAAAGCATGGAGCACCTTCCCACTTTTTAATGTACATGGCAGCAGCAGAATTTCTTTTCAGAAGCTGAGCGATGATATTATAAAAAACGACATTGTGTATATTGAAGCAAGTGAAAATGAAGGTATTGACTATTCTATGTTTAATGCTAATGTTTTGAAACAGCATCAACCTGAACATGGACTGGAGCTGGTACAAAAAGTATTTGGGAAAAAAGTAATAAATCTCGATCTGAATGATACTGTAATTGAAATTCTGAATAACAATGAAATAATATTAAGCAGCGAAGAAAAAGAATTTGAAAAATTCCTGGTCTTTCAACCCAAACAGGAGGTGATCGACAGAATTTTAAATAACGGAAATATAAATTCCGGTTATCATTCCGATAAATTCTTTGACATTCAGAAAGAACTGGAAAATAGTCTTGGTATTTGTGAAGAAGCAAGAATCGTTGAGCAGGATATTACTTCTCTCAAATGGAAAGTCAATTATCTGGTAGAACGCGATGGTAAGACTTCGTGCTATTCGCGTAAGTTCCTTATAAGCGACAAGAAAATAATATTGAACCTGTTTCATCCTGAAATACGGCAATTTATAGAATTAAGCAGCATCAATGCGAGACTCGCCGCTCATTGGGCTATGGCAATGTGCCTTTCCGATCCGAAATTATTGCCACATATTACACCCGATGCGCGCGAGGATATTTTGCTGATCGATGCTATGAGCAGAATCAGTTCCGATGGAGACTTCATTGAGAACCGGGAAGCGATATCATCAAATAAATCATTTATGGATTTTCTAAGAGATATCAAAAATAAAGGTAATACCGGAGGTTTTTTTGGCTCCTGACTATTTGCAAATATTAAAATCGAAATAATGGAAACAAACGAAAGAATAATTGCGGAAAAAATACTTGAAAATGGATTCGAGATCGACATTGATGAAGGGTGGAACAAGCTTACGAACAGTCAGTTTGGAGGTACTCCCGGCAGGGCATTTTCAGAACTTATTCAAAATGCTATTGACAGTTATCCCAAAGGAACGCCCTGGCAGGATAGAAAAGGAGAAATTAATACTACTTTCAATTCAATCAGCATTACCGACTGGGGTGAAGGAATGAGTTCAAACCGTCTCTCCCTCCTGGCAACAGCCGGTGGTACTGATAAATCTGCAGGTGATAATAAAATCGGTCAGTTTGGTCTGGGTTTCATAAGCATATTTAATCCTAAGTTACAAACTGAACAGGTGGTTGTCATAACCAAATGTGATGGTTATACGGTTGAACTGGTCTTTGAGGTGACTGATCCGGAAAAAAGACCGGAGATAAAGCTCAGGCTACTGGAAGAAACAATAACATTCAGCACAAAAATAACAATTAAATTTAGTAATTATAATTCTGTATTTCAATGCATTGAGCATGCAAAGGAGAGTCTTACTTATTACCCTTGTACAATGTTTATAAATGGAAAGTTACTAAAATCCATATGGCTGAAAGACAATCCCGGCCCATCTTCGGAATTTGAAGAGAACGGATGCAAGGGCCTTATCAGTATAAGTAATACCTGGTTAAATTTTAAATTGTTATGCAAATATGAACTTATAACCAATACCACTTTAGCCGGCTTTATAACTGGTTGCCGAAATATGAAATATAACCTTGAGGATTATAATTCCAACAGTACACCTTACCTGGGAGATGTGGAAGTTTTGTTAAATGTTGATGATCTCAGATTAACGATAAGCCGCGATAACTATTATCTCGACCGGGTCTATGAGCATGCAAAAAACCTGCTAAATAAAAAATTACGGAGCTTTTTATTCATGGAATTACAGAAAAGTAAAAACATACCGGTTGTTATAGCAAACCAATATATCTTCCGCTGTGAAATAAGAGATTATATTTCTGATCCTGAACCGAAAGAATATTATCACCGAGAGGAAAACAAACTTATCAAATTGCTGGCTGAAACACCGGTTTATCGCATAAATGGCCGCCAAGGGCTATATTCTTTATTACAATTAAAAACCATGCTCCGACAGGGTTTACCTTTCTATTATTCGCCAAACCGCGCAAATCTCAGGTGGCTTGGTGGTTCGTTTAAACACGACTTTGTGGTTATCCCTGATGAATGCAAGATCGTATCAGGAGCACCAATGCTTTATGATTATATTTTTGAAGCTGTTTACCTGGATGTTGTAAATCTTGATTCAATTACCGGAAATCAAAAGAAAATACAGGATCTTGTTACCCGCGGACTTATAAATAAATCTGCTCTTTCTCCTTACTGCAAAATAATTGGTAACAGGCAACTTTCCGATAAACAAAATGAGTTATTAGCAGAACTGCAAAAGATTTTAAAACAGGAAGAGATAATCAGGATGATCGGAAATAACCTTCATATTTCAATAAACTCAATTAAACCCATATTTTTTTCTGTGAAGGATGAAGGTATTTATCTATCAACCGGATTATTTGACATTCAAGGGAAACCAATAAGTGAAGATTACCTTTCAAACATCCTTTGTTCAACAGACGATAATAAGCCTGCAAAGAAGAATAAACGGATTGAAATTCTGATAGGCCTCAACCTTGATCATCCTTTTATTTATTATCTGACAGAATGCAGGAATCCTCAAAGAGGTTACTATACCCTTACTTATCTTTCTCACGAACTTGCCCTTTGTCAGAAAATGTTGGTTCCATATTCTCCTTTTTATCATCTGGTAAAGGAAAAGCTGGCTCAGGATATGCGTAAAGTATTAATGAATAACCTTCTGATAAGCGTAAAAAATTAATAACAACCCTTTTTATATATTTTCATTCTTTTCAGGGGTTTTATATTTCGAGTATGCCACGAAAGAAAGAACTGCAAGCGCGATAACTGATATATAAACAAATGACGGAACCGGAACAGCTTCTCCGGCAGCATATGAGTGCATTCCCGATAGATAATAATTAACACCAAAATATGTCATTAAAACAGATGAGAAGGCAAAAAGTGAAAGCAGGTTGAAGGTAAAAATATCTTTCATTCCGGGTATCCTGCGGCTATGTATAACGAAGCTGTAAACGATTATGGTTATCAACGACCAGGTTTCTTTCGGATCCCAGCCCCAGTATCTCCCCCATGATTCGTTTGCCCAAACAGCTCCCAGGAAGGTCCCTATCGTAACGAAATAAAGTCCCAGTGTAAGTGCCTTAAAATTAATTACGGTGAGCTCATCAATTGTTTCAGATATCCTGTCGCGGTTTTTATCATTTGATAAGGCAAGAAGTATTAGTGAAATAAGTCCCAGAATGGCGCCAACTCCCAGAAAACCGTAGCTGCTTATAATAACTGACACGTGAAGAGTAAGCCAATAGGATTTTAGTACCGGGACAAGATTCGTAATTTCCGGATCCATAAAACTCATATGCGCTACCATTAGCGTCATTGAAGAGAGGACTGCTGCAGCCGACAGAGCGAAAGCCGATTTCCGGCTGAATATAAATCCTGCCAGTAAAGTGGCCCACGAAATAAATATCATCGATTCATAACCATTACTCATCGGTGAGTGTCCCGCAATATACCATCTCAGCGCAAGACCAAAAGTGTGAACCATAAAGCCTGCGAATAATAACCATCCGAGAATCCTGAAGAGAAGGGATGTTTCTTTTCTTCCTTTTATAACCATGGTAATAAGCCCTATAAGCATTACCAGTCCGATTGTGGCATAATAAGGAAAAAGCTTTTCAAAAATGCCAAGTCTATAATACAATAGTTCTGCATTTGTTTTTGATTCTGAAGGAAGCGCATATTGGGAGTATTTTTTCTGGTATCCTGCAATTGATTCAGAAACCTGGCGTGCACTGGCTAAATTATTTGTCTGCAAAGCATCTGAGAAAGCTGACATTACCCCCCTGATGAAAATAGAATCTTCTTTATTCGTTGCTTTTTGAGAAGCTTCAACCGGTGATCCCCAATCATGTGTCCCGTCCTTCAATGGAAACATCTTTAAAAAATCTCCTTTATAGATCATGTAGACAATATTCACCCGCTCATCAACTTTCATAAGTTCTTTGTCGGTTTTGCTCCTTTCTGATGCAGCTTTCGAATAGGCATTATTTACCTCTTCAGAAATTTTATAACTTCCGTTACCTTCAATGTTGACAAGGTCGGAAAAGGAAGCAAACTTTCCATTGATCCCCAACTTCTTCCTGATCTCACTATTAGAAACACTTATCAACGGAACATCTTTCCAGTTATTAAAATCAAAATACAAACCAAGAAAGACCTGCATTGACGTAAGTCCTTCAAATTTATTTTCACTTGTCACCTTCCTCAGAATATCATTGCTTAATGTATACAGAGGCTTGGTCCTGCCTTTCTGATCCTGAACAAGTATTTTACCAAACTCCGTGGCAACAGATTTTTCAGGAACAAGTTTCTGGGCATTGATATTTGCCGAACCTGAAAGAAGCAAAAGCAAAAGCAGAACAGGTGCACTTCTTCTGATTAAAGAGTTCCAGTTGCCTGCATTTACTTTATGAAACAGTGAGTTCTTATTGAATAATGAAAGTATAATAAAGAAGAATAACAATGCATAACCTGTATAAGTGACAAGCATCCCTGCCTTATCGTGGTTGACTGAGAGTATTGTGCCCTTTTCATCACGGTCGTAGGAGGACTGATAAAAACGATATCCCTTATATTTAAGGATATTATTCATGAATATTATAAACGGTCTCTCTACGTTTGCTTTCTTATCAAGAAGAACAACATCGCTTTTATAACCTGACGGGCTTGAAGAACCCGGATATCTGTCGAGTATAAATTTGTTCAGTTTTATCTTAAAAGGCAGAATTGTAGCCTTCGGTCCATATGTTATTTCCACAGAGTTCCCATCTAATTCGCAGGAAGATGAAGCAACATTTTCTGATCCCTTGTCCCATAGATAAACTGTAGCTGATTTTTTGCCACTCATGAAATGAAAAATGAAAGCATTTAAACCTGTTGTCTCTTCATCGGGTTTTACCGCAACCGCTTTTACGACACCGGCAGCTGACATCGATTGAGGAACAATTTTAATATCACCAAAAGTTATTATCTGCATTTTTTTTAATTCAATAGGCTTCCCCACTACTGTAGTTGTCTGTGAATGAGTCATCATACTCATTTCACCTAATTCAAATCTGGATATAATAAAGAATTTTCCTGAGTCAAGTTTAATGTTTACATCCACCTGTTGAGGTGCATCAAAACCGATAGACATTCCATATGGAACTTTTGTTTCTCCTTTCTTCAGGATAAAAGTTNCTTTGTCCATCATGTTTTTTGTAACAAGAAGAGAAATAACCGGCTCTCCATCAGGGCTGTCGGCTACGATCTCAGAAGCATTTGGGATTATCCTAGCAAGTAACAGTTCATATGTCTTACCGTCAATTTTCATTGATTTTTTGAAGTTTTGGGCTGAAACTGAGGTCATTGAATACTTCTGGTAATGGCTTGCTATCAGAGTTCCGTTTTTATCTTTAACGGAAAATCCCATATACTTCTCAGTTGAATAGCATGTATTTTGTGTTTCTCCATCGCGGATATGAATTGAACCCTCCCATCCAAAATATCGTGTTATGCCGGCTCCAAGAATCATAAGAATGAATGAAAGATGAAAGAGTGCAACTGTCAGCTTTTCTTTCCTTAGGAGTTTTAAATTAATTATCTGACCGACCAGGTTAAGGGCAAGCAAGAACAAAATCAGCTCAAACCATTTTGTATTATAAACCATTCCATAAGCTGCAGCGCTGCCTAAATCATTTTCAATAAAAGTAGCAATCGCCATTGCCATGGCAAAAACTACAAATAATATTCCCATGAAAAGAGGGGACAAAAGAAATTTTAGATACTTCATAGAATGAAATTGTTAAAAATCTAAATTGAATAATTCTTAATTTTAAGATTGAATACAGAACTACTAACTATTTACTTCTTACTTTTTACTTCTTACTTCTTACTTCTTACTTCTTTCTAACTACCCCTTTTCTGATATCTCAATAAGTTTTTCCCTGTCGAGTATTTTGATTTTTGACGAATCGGAATATATGACTCCCGAATTCTCAAGCTCCTTAAGGATCCGTACGACACATTCTTTAGCCATATTTGTCATTTCTCCAAGTTCCTGACGCGACAGGATCATTTCATACTCATCATTTTTAAATACGACATCTGAAAAATATAATAAGGTCTCAGCCAGTCTTCCGACCATTTTCTTTTGTGAAAGAGTGACCATCCTTGTTAGATTTCCCACCGATTTTGAGCTTATATCTTTAAGCAGCCCTTCCGCAAATGCACCATTTACTCTGACAAGCTGTTTCAGGATTTCAAAATTAATAAAGCAGGCCTGAACGGTTGTTATAGCTGCAACAGTATATGTATGACGGGAATCTACATATGCCCCGGGTCCCAATATCAATCTCCCGGGCAGGGCAATACTAATTATGAAGTTTCTCCCGTTTAATCCCTCAATATAGGTCTTTGCCATTCCTGTTGACAGAAATAAAGCATTTGATGTTGGAGAACCTTGTTTCAAAATTATTTCACCAGGTTTAAAGATAGCTTCATATCTATTTTCGTTTACGAGTCTTAACTCCTCTTTTGTCAGGTTATGAAAATTTTTCCACCCATGGGTGCAAATCTCACAATTATTGATGAAATTGACCACCGACATAACTTCGTTTTTAGCGGGTTTAAAAGTAGTTTTATAAATACTCCAGTGTACAAAACTAACAAATATCACCCTAATAATTGATATATATCACCGGTAAACGATATATCTGTCAATAATATATATCATAAATAACATATTAATTGTTATTTAAATAACATAGGTTTTTCTTAAATTGCAGTACGAAATTTTAACCAATTAACCAGATATGAAAACCCTAATCAAACTTTTAGCAGTTGTACTCACTACCGGATCTGTTATAACAGGCTGTGAGGGACCAATGGGCCCCGCAGGAACTGCAGGTATTGATGGAAAAGATGCAAATGCGACCTGCACGCAATGCCATAATTCAACCGGAGTAGATTCCGTTAGTCTCCAGTTTGAATTATCAAAACATGCTTATGGCGAAACGGCTTTTGAAGAAGCAGGAAGTACCGGATGTTCTCCTTGCCACGAATCTGAAGCTTTTAAATATGTTGTTGAAAACAATGTGTCGACAGTCTTCACAATCGTGCCCCCGGCAACTACTTATTCCAATCCCTATGCCTCCTCACCCGATAAATCGTACGGCGCGATGAGGTGTAATATGTGTCATAGTAAGCTGCATACTTCATATACATTTGCTGATTTCATGCCACTTACTACCACTGCACCAGTACCTTTGACATTCTTAGGCGGTGCAAAAACCGTCAATCTTACACAGGATGACAGCAAGAGTAATTTATGCATTAAATGCCATCAGCCCCGCCCATTCACCAATTCAAATACCGACAAGAATGTCCTTAATTATGCAGGGCTTGTCAGTAATCCAAATGCAGTGTTCTACGATGCCGCACAATCCAATAGTCTGAATGTTCTTAAACCAAGTTACAGAACAAGTACACATAATGGTACCATTGCTGTAATATTTGCTGGTGTAGGTGGAGTGGAATTCGGAACTGGTTACTCAAATTCACAGCACACCACCGTTGCTTCATGTCAGGACTGCCATATGGCACCAATGACCGGAAAAGCAGGGGGACATACATTTTCAGCACAAAGTAATTTCAACGGTTGCAATGTAGCAGGTTGTCATGCAACAAACCCAATTTCTTCATCAACAACATCTGTATACTGGAAACAAACCAGGGATGGTGTTAAAGCTCAACTTGACGCTTTAGCTGCAAAATTAGTAGAGGGTGGTGTTGAGATCCTTGGCAGAAATGGCGATGCATCAGCTAATCTATGGGCCGGACTCACTACCAATAACTATGATGGGAATCTGAATCTGTATGATCCGGTAAACAATCCTGCCGGCTCATTATACAATACTACTATGTTTCAGAATCCAAGTACTTCGGGCTTTACGGCTGATCAGATTACAACTAATAGTGCATTACCAAAACTTACTCTGACAAACGCTCAGATGGGAGCTATCATTAACTTCCAGTTATGCCTCAGAGATTTCAGTCTGGGTATCCATAATAAAGCATATACAACAACCCTTCTGGCTAACTCAATAGCTGTTCTGCCGTAATCTCATCCAGATAAATTATAATTATTTTAAACCCCCAAAGTAAATTCTTTGGGGGTTTTCTTTTTGGAAGCAGACATAAAAAAGGCTGAACATTTTAGTCCAGCCCTCTATTTCGGATAATCGTTAAAAGTAATTATTTCTTAAACGTTCTCAGGTAATTAACTATATTCCAGATATCATCATCTGCCAGTTTGCCTTCATATTTCGGCATCTCGCCTCTACCTGTTCTGGTCTTGTAGAAAATTTCCCCATCAGCCAGTCCCTGAAATTCAGCTTTGGAGAAATCCCCCGGAAAATCTTTGAGAGTTCTGGCTTTTACTCCATCGCCAAGACCGGTTTTTCCATGACAGGCGGCACAGTTCCTGTTAAAAAGAGCCATCCCTGCTTTGGTGCTTGCCTCGCTTTTTGCAACCGGGTTTGTCATCGATTTGAAATTAGCAGGAGCAACCCAGGGTTTAGGTTGTGCAATCAGTGATGCACTCCCGAGAAAAACAAGGGCACTTGCAAATAATAGTTTCATCGTTCTCATAATCGTTCATTTTAATTTATCTATAATTCAGCAATAATCATGCAAAGGTGAATTCATTTTTAAATAAGTTGAAAAAAAAGACCGAAAGTTACTGGTATACCTATTATGAATAAATTCTTAAAAAAATTTATTTCTTAAATGATCTCATGTAATTTACAACATTCCAAATATCCTCATCTGACAATTTGCCCTCATACTTTGGCATTTCATCTCTTCCTATTTTGGTTTTATAGAACAAGTCCCCATCGGTCTGTGCCTGAAAATCGGCTTTTGAAAAATCACCAGGGAAAGTTTTAAGAGCTCTTGCCTTTACACCATCGCCTAATCCGGCTCTTCCATGACATGATGCACAGTTTCGTGTATAGAGTGCCTGTCCTGCCTTTGTGCTGGCATCGCCAAAAACAACAGTGTTTTTCATCGATTTGAAATTAGCAGGAACGACCCATGGTTTTGGTTGTGCCATTAAAGAAACCCCACTGAAAATTATCAATGAACATGCAATAAATAATTTAAACCTCTTCATACTTATAGATTTTTAATTATGACTAAATATACAAATATTTGCTCAGACCTTAATTGTTAAAATCGTTTATTTAATCCTCATCTGATACATGATAACCCGTTATGATCCCTCTGAAGAGAGAAGTCGGTTTCGACCCAAGCGTACAGGTGTATATGTGGATTATCATAAATATTGTGAGACAAAAACCCATTGTGATATGCAATATATCAGTAAGAATGAGCCCACTGATGCCGAATACGGTTGTAATGGTAATTTCAGGTAACAGTAACCCAATACCTGAAATTATAAGCAAAGGAAAAGCCACATACATTGCGAGCACATAAGTTATCTTTTGTAAAGGATTAAATTTACGTTCTTCGCTTACAGGAAAAGGATGCTTCTCTCCTTTGAACATGCCAATTGAATAATATACAAATTGCTTCTTAAGATTCGATATAAAATTTTTTCTGCCTATTCTGTAATATCTTCCGTTATTTGTCAGAAGATTTCCTGTAACGAACAATATATAGTTCAATATCAGTATAATAGCGGCAAAGTTGTGCAATCTGACAGCTTTTGCAAAGCCAACAACATAAGAAGCATTTTCTTTATCAGTATACTGCATGCTTAAACCTGTAACAATAAGGATCAGGAACATAGCAGCATTTATTAAATGCCACAATCTGATCCATTTTGGATAGAGATACATATAATTATTCTTTAATGTTTTTAGATCTGTTTTTCAACCTGAATGCAATATGGACAATGATAACAAGCATAACAACAAAAAATATCACCAGACTAATATAGTTCAGATATTCATTCCTGTTAGCTCCGATAACGTAGGATGAATTTAAAATTATGCCGTTAAAAAATCCGTCGTGACGTTGTGCTTTTGATTCAAATTTATAAAGGGAAGCCATAAGTATTGAGTTTTGTGAGTGACATTCATTGCATCGCCGTACAGCTTGTTCCTTTGGTAAGATCAAATGAGAAACAGGAATATTATTATTAATTTTTGTATGGCATTCGATACATCGCACACTAGCAAAGTGAGAGGCCTGGTTAGGCAGCCAATCGTGTTCTTTAATAATATTAATTTCAGCTCTATCAGTCAGAAGCTGAAAGCGACTGTAATCGGAGTGACAATTAAGACAGATAGCGTTGTCATAGGCAATCGTTTCCTTAAGATTGGTAGCAGTTCGTACAGATATTTTATATGTGTGTGGGTTATGACATTTCCAGCACGTGAATCCCTCGTTCTCCATCTTGAAGTGAATGCTCTTCCTGTACTCTGAATCAATCTCCTCAAAATGATATTTTGCAAATTTTACGTCACCTCCATGACAATCGAGACACGTATACATTTGCTCCATTCTGAGTTGCCCGGGATGAGGAAATTTTGTGTACTCTTCGGAATGGCAGTCGGTACAGCTAAAACTTTTATGATTAGAGGAATAAAATTCATTTTTATGAATAATACGTTCCACACACATCATATCTGTAACCTGGGTCCCGAGAGTTGCATTTGCATATTGGTATTTCTCCTGACCATGACATTTGAAACATCGGTTATTATCGGCCTCAAAACTGGAAACGAAGGTTGCTGTATCCTTACCAACAAAATTCTCAGATTTAACAGTAGAACTACCTGCTGAAGAAAGAGATAATAAAGTTAATAAACTCACCAAACTGAATATCCGGAACATAGGTGGAGATACTTCTGATTACCTGATTAAACTAGAATCGTACGTGAATATTAAACCCAACTAGATATTCACCACTTTTGAAATCATTTGTGTTAAATACTAGATTCCTCTGATTAATAATCTGATTATAATTGGAAACAAACATCTGGAAAGAATGGGTTGCAGTACCTATTTCCCATCCTAAAGAAAGATTTGGTTTTGGTTGTACAGCAATATCCTGCCTGGTAAGTAGCTGGTCATATTCAAGTATCAGTGAATGTGATCCGAATAAATTTGCACGTGCCCCTGCTGACAAACCTAAATTAAGATTTTTATATCCTGCTGTTGAATCGACATTTTGAGGTACCGAATTAAAATATGTTACTGAGGGAGCTAACTGAACCGAAAATCTGTCATTTAATTTCCGGGCCACAATCAGCTGGGTAAAATAGGATAACCTGTGAATTTCTCTGTAGCTTTCGGAAGGTCCAAATGCATCTTTGCTTCGTAAATCAATTACAAAATTTCCATAATAAGAGAGAGAAACAGGCATTTTATTATCTTCTGTCTGCCGAAGGATGAGATACTTCCATTGAATATCCTGTAACTGATAATCCTTTGTTGTTCCCGCTCCTATCATTAACCTGTCGGTTATGCCATAATTCAGACCAATCCTGGTATTTGCCGATCCGTATATACCAAAAAGATTGTGATAATTCTCAATCACACTGAATCTGTGTGATATTTCAAGTTCCAGACCACCTTTATATGGAGTCTCAACTGTATTATTATCAATAAGAGTGGTCGTTCCAAAAGTAAATCTCACAGGTTTTGATACCTGCTTAAGAGAATCTACCTGAGCAAACAATGAAGTTATGCTTAATGATAAAGTTAAAAGGATTAAGAATTTTTTCATGTTGATAGGTTTTATCAGGTTAAGATATTTTAATTATTAAGAGCTCCCTGGTTGATCCAGTAGAGTACTTTAAGCTTTTCCGCATCAGTGGTTCTCGGTATATGATCCGAATTGGTAGTAATCTGGTGATACAGCTTACTTGTTTCCCCCGGGAGAGTCAGATATCCTCCCTGTGTAAGCGCGTCATATGATTTACCGGACCTTAAATCGGGAAATTGTTTCGTTCCATTATGGCATTCAACACATTTAGCATTGAAGATCGGCTGAATATCAGTTTGAAAATGCCATGTTTGATTCGGGTCAACTGCGGGAGGGGCATATGCATACTTTTCACATGAAGAAAATCCTGCGACAGTTGCAATCAGAATAAGTGCAAAACATATCTGTCTGATCCTTTTCAATTTCTGATTCATATTTTCAATATTGTTAATTTATTCACAAAGATATCAGATTATCCTGATTAATAGTTTATTATATGCCAGTTTTTTTTCATTAACGAGTGCTCTTTATCATATAAAGAATTGATCTTTATCACTCGTCGCGATGATATTTATTTATTGTCTGAATCTACCCTTAGGATATTGTAATGACTGTCGAATAAACAAGAAGGGACGTTGCAAGCAACGCCCCTTCAAATATTCACTTATATTGATTATCAAAACCTGTACGCATTATCTTCTATCAATTTGTCAGCAATACGTCTTCTTGCCTCTTTTACATTAACACATTCCACTCTTGAAAGATTTTCAATCGCTTTAACAAGTGCCTGACACGATTCAGGAGTTGAGAATGAACCGATCGCCTCAAGAGCCGATTTTCTAACAATAGCAGCAGTATCGAATACATTTACGTCGAGCATATCCTTATAAAGTGACACGTCTCCTTTCAGTGAAGCCATTTTCTCGACTCTGAGTGCAAGTGATTCTGATACATAGGTTTCCATCATCATTTCTGCAATATTATTAAGCACTTCCTGCTCATTGATCAGCCCTTTCCCGAATGTTTTTGAAGCTCCGTGTATACAGATAAGAATGGCTTTCTTGAAATTTTTAATAGATCTTGATTTTTCCTGGAAAAAACTCTCTCCTTCTACTTTATTATATGCTATATTATTCAAATCTGAATATAGTTTCTCAGCCTCACCAAACAGGTCGAATTCACCTTTCATTGCACGTTTCATTGCTGTATCCACAACCAGCAGACGGTTTATTTCGTTTGTTCCTTCGAAGATCCTGTTGATCCTCGAATCGCGATAACCTCTTTCCACTGCCATCTCTGCCGAGTATCCCATACCACCATGTATCTGAACCGCCTCATCAGCAACAAAATCAAGCATCTCAGAACCAACAACTTTCAGGATGGCAGCTTCAACAGCATAATGGCTGATAGCCTCAATTGATGCTCTCCCATAATCACCGCAATCAACCGTGAGCTTTTTCATAAAGCTATCAACATCAGCGCTAACTCTGTACACAGCCGATTCTGACGCAAAAAGACGGATGACCTGTTCCGCCATCTTGTGCTTGAGTGCTCCGAATGTTGAAATCAGAACACCGAATTGTTTTCTTTCATTAGCATATTTCACAGAATCGTTGATAGCTTTCTTGGCAGCGCCAATAACGTTTGCCCCAAGTTTTAAACGTCCCATGTGAAGGATACTGAGCGCAATTCTGAAACCCTCTCCTCTTTTACCGAGAAGATTCTCTACCGGAACCTTAACATCATTAAAATAAATCTGCGCTGTTGACGATCCCTTTATTCCCATTTTATGTTCATCGGGACCAATAACGACACCCGGATATTTACTTTCGACAATAAATGCACTGAGTACCCTGTCAGTATCAATTTTTGCAAAGACTACCAGTGTATCGGCGAACCCTGCATTTGTAATCCACATCTTCTGTCCGTTCAGGATATAATGTTTCCCGTCCTCACTTAATCTGGCATTTGTCTTCCCGGAGTTTGCATCGCTGCCCGCACCTGGTTCCGTAAGACAATAAGCTCCTATAAACTCACCTGTGGCAAGCTTTGTTACATATCGTTCCCTCTGATCTTTGTTTCCATAATACATAATAGGCAATGTACCAATACCACAATGTGCCATGTATGCCACCGAAAATGAATAGCCGGCGCCGGTTGTTTCAGCTACAAGCATTTGCGTTACAAATGATTGACCGAAACCACCAAATTCCTCAGGAATCGATATTCCCATTAATCCAAGCTCGCCTGACTTTTTAAGTATCGTCTTCATCAGTTCCCTGTCGCTTTTCTCAACATTTTCGAGATTGGGATAAACTTCAGCTTCAAGAAAGTCGCTGCATGTCTGGGCAATCATTCTCTGTTCCTCGTTGAATTCCTCAGGAATAAAAATGTCTTTCGATTCAACTTCATTAACAAGAAATTCGCCGCTTTTTAAGAGTTTAATATTTTCCATTGTTTTCAGATAATTATTTGGACAATTCTATAAATCAATCGATTGTGCAATCAGCTCAGCAATATCAAGGTTCCTGATCTCCTTTTCTTTGTTTTTATACTTAAGGCCATCGGTAAGCATTGTCATACAAAATGGACAGGCCGTAGCAATTACTTCAGCATTGGTTTTAAGAGCATCTTCTGTTCTCTCCATAAAAACTTCCTTGTCGCCTTTTTCAGCTTCTTTAAACATTTGAGCTCCGCCCGCTCCACAACATAATGAATAGCTCTTATTCCTGTGCATCTCTACTAAATTGCCGGTAAGCTTTTTAAGAATGTTCCTGGGTTCTTCATAAATGTCATTTGCCCTTCCGAGATAACAAGGATCGTGATAGGTTACTGATATATTGTTTAATGAAGCCTGGTCGATACTCAATTTCCCATCTTCAATATTTCTGTTCAGGAATTGCAGGTAATTGATGACCTCATATTTGCCGCCAAGATCGGGGTATTCGTTTTTAAATATATTGAAACAATGCGGACAAATGGTTATTATTTTCTTTACTTCATACATTCTGAAAATCTCAATAAGCTGTAGCGCCTGCATCTGGTACAGCATTTCATTTCCTGCACGTCGTGCCGGATCACCATTGCATGTCTCTTCTTTTCCCAGTACTGCATAGCTTACATTCAGGTGTGTCAGGATTTTTGCAAAAGCTCTTACAACCTTTTTGTACCGGTCATCGAATGCTCCGGCACATCCTACCCAGAACAGGTATTCAGGTTTCTCACCTCTTGCAAAAAGGTCAGCCATAACTGGTATTTCAATTTTCCGGGTTTCCATATTTTCAAACTTTATCTTTAACCAGTTTATTAGTAGGGAGATAAATTGTTTTATCTCTTTTCCCTTGTGTTACTTTGTGCAATACTTCGTGCCTTTTGTGTTTAAATTTTGTCCACGAAGGTACTCTAAGGTATCTCTAAGGTTCACATAGGATCCTTCAGATCTACCTGAAATTCATCTCAAGATCTTTTGCCCATAGCATCCTGTCTTCAGCAGAATATTGCCACGGGGCCCCGTTATTTTCAATATTATTAAAAAGTGCTTTTATCTCCCCGGGGGCAGATGCTTCTTCCATAACAAGATATCTCCGCATATCAACAATCAGGGTAGGATGATTAATATTTATAGGACACTCTTTTGCACATGCGTTGCAGGTTGTACAGGCCCACAATTCTTCCTCCGAAATATAATCACGCAAAAGAGAACGGTTGTCATTGAAATCGCGGCCGTTTTTAACCATTAAAGGACCTTTCTCTTTCATTCTTGCCCTAAGGTCCATCATCACTTTCCTTGGAGATAATTTTTTACCTGTAATATTAGCCGGGCAGACTGCTGTGCATCTGCCGCATTGCGTACAGGCCAGCGAATCAAAATAGTTTTTCCATGAAGCATCTTCCGCATCTTTTACACCAAATCTTTCAGGAGGAGCATCTGAACCAGATGCAGTGAAGGCTGTGTCAGGGTTGAGCATGAGTTTAACTTCCCTGGTAATATTATCCATATTCGGAAGCTTCCCTAACGGATCGAGTCTCGAAAGAAAAACATTTGGTATTGACATGAAAACATGAAAATGCTTTGAATAGGGCAAGAGATTGGCAAACAGAAAAATCAAAAGTATATGGGTCCACCACGATGCTTCGTAAATTAATTTGTAATTCTCAGCATGTCCGTTAGTTATTAAACCTGCAATAAATGTGCTTACCGGAAACAAACCAACAACTGCTTCGCCTGTAATTGTCTTATATTCAATGTACCCTGTATTCATACTAAGAAGTGAAAGCATTAATAACAGGATTATTGAGAGGGCAATATTTGCATCGATATGAGTAATTTTATTCATTTCAATGCCGTCAAATCTCTTAATATGAAAGAAGATTCTCCGGCTAAGGAAGATAATAATTGAAATGGCGACAAGAAGTCCAAAAATATCGCCGGACGCCATAATAATATTATAAACAGGACCCAGGAATTTTAACACTCTTTCTGTACCGGTCAGTCCATCAATAACCATCTCAATGCTCCCGAATATGATCACACAAAATCCCCAGAAGACCAAAGCATGAAAAAAGCCTATGACAGGACGACGGAAGATTTTTGTCTGCCCGAAAGCAACCTTAAGCATGACATTTATTCTTTTTCCAAAGTCTTTTACCGGAAATGCAGGCCTGGTGAATTTAAAAAAGCTGATAAACCTTCTGATAGTGTAAAAAAATACCCCAAGAGTAATTAAGAGAGTTAATGCAAATATTATTTGTTTTGTCATGACTCTAAATTTTCTTTTTTATTTTTTGCCACAAAGGCGCTAAGACGCAAAGTATTATTTCGTGTTAACATATCTTCGAATTCCTTCTTTAATAATTAACAATCTGTTTCCCGATTTTTTCCTCTTCAACAGAAAGAAGTTTTTCCATGCCGGAGTTCTTAGCGTCTTTGTGGCAAAAATTATTTTCTGATCTCTTTGACTGCCTCAACAAGTTTAGGGAGTACCTTCATTGCATCACCTACAATTCCGTATTGGGCAGCTTCAAAAATCGGGGCATCTTTATCGTTGTTTATAGCTACTATAAATTTTGATGAACTGATACCAGCCAGATGCTGTGTTGCACCAGAGATCCCTACAGCAATATACAGATTCGGAGCAATTATCTTGCCCGTCTGTCCGGTATGTTCTTCGTGAGGTCTCCAGCCTTCATCCGACACCGGACGGGAACAAGCCGTTGCTGCACCAAGAAGTGTTGCAAGTTCAACCAGTGGCGGCCAGTTATCGGGCGACTTCATTCCTCTTCCCCCCGACACAACTATATCTGCATCAGTCAACAGGATCTTTCCCGATTGTTTATGAATATCTTTCACAACAGTTTTTAATAAGGTCCCGTCGACTTCCGGGTTCAGATTCTCTATTGTGGCATTGCCAGGTGTCTCAACCACATCGAATGAGTTCTGTGCAAGGGTGAGTATCTTAACATCTGATTTTATAACAAGATGAGCAAAGGCATTCCCCGAATAAGTCCTTTTGTAAACAGTGAAAGGGTTCAGACTCAGAGGCAGTTTGCTCACACCTGACCCAACTCCGGCCCTGAGATGCACTGATAGTCTCGGAGCAATTGCCTTTCCTGTGTTATTATTTGATATTATTATTACTGAAGCGTTTTCTTTCTTTGAAATCTCTGAGATAACATTTGCATAGGCCTGGTTATCAAGAACTGCTAGTTTTTCATTATTAACACTGATGATCTTGTTCGCTCCGTAATTTCCAAGTTTCATCAATTCCCCTTCATCAACCTTTCCGATAGAGACAGCTGTAACTGATAAATTAAGCATTTTCCCAACGCCGCTCGCATATGAAACAAGTTCAAATGAAAGTTTCTTGAATTTTCCGTCCCAATTCTCGGTAAATACTAATACTGACATATCTTTTGTTTTTACTGTTTTTTTAACTAATTATCAGATAACTTTTGCTTCATTCTGCAAGAGATCAAGAAGCTGCGACGGGTTATCAGCGTCAACAAATTTACATGCTGCACGAGGTGTGGGTTTCTCAAATTCAACAACCTCGGTTAGCGGATCTATTGCGACCGGTTCAACAAGTTTTACTGGTTTTGACCTAGCCATCATAATGCCACGCATGGCAGCGATCCTGGGCTCTTTGGCTATTCCTTTCTGGACAACAGCAACGAATGGGACAGGAACTGTAACGATTTCTTTTCCACCATCAATTTCCCTGACCATAAGGGGTTGTCCATTCTCAAATTTAAGTGATGAAACGGCGGAAACCGAAGGAATCCCAAGGAATTCAGATATCATACCGCCCACAATAGAACCATTATAATCGCTCGATTCGATACCACACATTATTACATCAAATTGCTCTTTTTTAACTACTTCGGCAATTTGCGCTGCTACAAACCAGGCATCAGATGAAATTGCATCTACACGGATTGCATCATCGGCCCCGATAGCCAGAGCTTTTCGGATAGTCGGTTCAGAAGCAGCCGGGCCCACATGGATAACAGTGACGGATTTTACTCCACTTGTGGCATCATCCTTTAGCTCAAGAGCTCGTGTAAGAGACAATTCGTCCCATGGGTTAATTACCCACTGAATACCGGTAGTGTCAATTGAAGTATTTCCTTCGGCAAATTTGATTTTTGTCGTAGTGTCGGGGACATTACTGATACAAACCAGAATTTTCATCTAAAATTATATTAGTTAATTAACTTATAATAAATTGTTTAATAGAATCAACTTTTGGTTTTTCAACCTTTGAGGCGGCAAATATAATAATTTATGAGTCACAATCAAACCGCATAAAAATCATATTTTTAGCGTATTCGAAAGAAGATTCCGTCTTAAGCAATTAGATCACTGATAATTATTCCATATATTAAAGCTGTAATTTTTATACGGTCGAAATATATTAGTGTTTGGGTTTACAGAATAATTTCTAAATATTTACTTTGTAAATATAACTCTTTTGTATATCCTTCAGTAAGAATTTTTATTTGCTTGCAAATCAATGCTATACAACGGATGAACATTAGTGTGGAATACTCTGCCAATATTATCAGGGTACATCCTTTGCCGATTTGCGGCTCTTGAAAAAGTTAAAACCGCTACCCGCTCACAGGTCAGGGAAAAGAACCGAAAAAAATTTAAGAATTATAACAATCGATTATAATATAAGATTTAAATTCGCAGCGCCTGAATCATAAATATTTCAAGAATATACAAAGTGAACAAACAGATAAAAACATACGGAGCGGTTATGTTGGCAATGGTCTTCTGGGCTTTCTCGTTTATATGGTTCAAAGTTGCAAACAAAACATTCCATCCTATTACGATAGTATTTATCAGGCTGCTGTTTTCAACAGTCCTGATGACTGTTTTTCTGATCATTACAAAGAACTATATGAAGATTAAACGATCAGACAGGAAACTATTCCTTATGCTTGCATTATTTGAACCGTTCTTTTACTTTCTGGGTGAGAGTTTCGGACTTACCTATGTTTCGGCTACTGTATGTTCAGTATTAATTTCTACGATACCGGTTTTTGCAACGATCGGCGCCTGGCTTATCTTTAAGGAGAAGCTTAAAGCAATAAATTATGCAGGAATAATCATATCTTTTATAGGTGTGCTTGTGTTTATTCTAAATAGCGATGGAAGTATTTCATTTAATATCAGAGGATTAGGCTTTCTTACTCTTGCCGTCTTATCCGCTGTCGGTTATAATCTGACATTAAGCCGACTGGTTGGAACATACTCTCCTGTTTATATTGTTAATGTTCAGAATATTATAGGAGCAGTTCTTTTTCTGCCACTCTTTTTAATTTTTGATTTTAACCATTTTATCTCAGTCCCTGTTACATTTAATATATTCAAGCCAATAATTGAACTTTCTATTTTTGCGTCATGTGGTGCTTTCATTCTGTTCGCATATTCTGTCCGAATCATGGGTATTACAAAGGCGAATGTATTTTCAAATTGTATACCTCTGTTCACAGCTCTCTTCTCCTTTATCCTGATGGGTGAGAAGATGACTTTTCAGAATGTAATCGGGATGGCAATTGTTATTGCAGGTCTTTTTATGTCGCAGATGAACGGACACCGAAGGAATATTGACGAAGCCCTTGCCCTTACCGGAAAGACTGCCTGAATCATTGCTGAAAGTTATATCCTGTTCATTAATACTATTTTACACAATTGCACCGTTTAGATAAATCATGCTATATTTGGGAAGTAGCTCAGATTATGAAAAAAAAGGTCCTGATCTTTATCTTTTTCACCGCAATTGCATTATCCTCATTTTCTCAAACCGGGGGTGATAATATCTATGAGTTCTTAAATCTTACACATTCCGGACTGGTTTCCTCCCTTGGAGGTACAAATGTTTCAATCCAGGGAAATGATCTCAACCTTACTTATCACAACCCGGCTCTTCTTAACCCGGGTATGAATAATAGCCTGGCATTGAACTATGTCAATTATTTTGCAGGCATAAATTACGGTCTGGCTATGTATTCAAGATCTTTCCCTGGAACAGGGAATTTTGCAGCAGGTCTGACCTACCTCAATTACGGCTCATTCACTGAGACTGATGCTTCAGGAATTATAACAGGTAATTTCAGCGCTGCGGAATACGCATTATCTTTAATCTATTCGCGTGAAATTGATTCTCTTATTACAATAGGTGTTAACTTTAAACCTGTATTATCCCAGCTCGAAAAATATACCTCATTCGGATTTGCTTTTGATATTGGTGCATCGTGGCATAATACCTCAAATAATTTTTCAGCCGGATTAGTAATTAAAAACGCAGGCTATCAGGTCACTACTTATACCGGCGAAAACCGGGAGCAACTACCTTTTGAGATACAGGCCGGTATTTCGCAAAGACTTGTGCATGCACCATTCCGTTTCTCATTAACTCTCAGACATCTTGAGAAATTCGATCTTACTTATCAGTATCCTGAAACAGTTGCAACAGGGACTAATATGAAGTCATCGGGTTTTCTTGAGAATTCACTAAGACATGCTATTGTGGGCATTGAGCTTATTCCCCATAAAAACTTCTATATAAGTGCAGGTTATAATTATCAGCGAAGAAGAGAGCTTGAGATCGAATCAAAAGTTTCAACCGTGGGATTCTCGTGGGGGTTCGGGATAAATACCTCATTCATGAATATTGAGTTTGGAAGAGCTACATACCATCTTGCCGGCTCTTCAAATAGTATTTCTTTAATATTAAGACCGGATCAATTTTATAAAAAGCACTCTGATTAGTTTGTGTTCTCAGCACAGACCCCAGGGTGAAGATCAATCCTTCCTTAGTGAAACCAGTGTTATGATTCTTGTCAGACTTGCCTGATAACACTTTATTTCTCACCTTTGTGAATTCTTTATGTAATTGGCCCCCCAACAGGGCTGTTGGAATAAAACCTCCTTTAAGGGGCAGGTGGTAAAAAACAAGGTAATAATCAGATATGGATAAGAAACTTATTATAGCAATTGATGGATATTCATCCTGCGGGAAAAGCACATTTGCAAGATTAATCGCAAAAGAGCTGAAATATATTTTTATTGATAGCGGTGCAATGTACCGTGCCGTAACTCTCTTTTACATGAGAAGAAAATATATAGGCAGTACAGGGTTGAATTTATCAGCTATTATCTCTGAACTAAATGATATACATATCGATTTTGTTTTTAATCCCGATTTAGATGTATATGAAACTTTCCTGAACTCCGAAAATGTGGAAAAAGAGATAAGAAGCATGGAAGTGACGGCCTATGTTAGCAGAATAAGCCAGATTTTTGAAATTCGTTCACGTATGGTTGAATTACAGCGACAGATAGGAATATCTAAAGGAATTGTAATGGATGGCAGGGATATCGGAAC